>BNJV01002672.1_pt1 | contig 283264 bp, 402 predicted proteins | sample 8540591 | NCBI WGS metagenome assembly BNJV01 (sample SAMD00202457, study PRJDB9452) | human saliva metagenome | host: Homo sapiens | reverse complement strand
TGAAGTTTATTCATCTTGGATAGATAAAACTATATCGAATTACAATTCGGATTTCTTTTTATCAATCAAGAGAATACATTGCACTGTGCTACAAGGAAGGAAAAAGTCCTAGAATAATAATCATTAATGTATTATATACAATGCAGTTATACTACCACCAAGAAACCGGAGGAATCAAAATGACAACATATTACACTACTACCCACTTAAAAGCTTACCGTATCTGAGGACATCTACACCGTAAGCTTCTCAGACTATGCCATCACAAAGCTGGGCAATATTATGTTTCTTAATCTCCCTGAAGAAGGGGATGAGGTTCAGTCAGGAGATGTTGTGGGAGATGTAGAAAGCATTAAAACTGTAACTGATATAATCTGTCCGATATCAGGAGAGGTTGTAGAAGTAAATGAAGAAGTAGCAGATCATCCTGAAAAGATAAATCTTAAGCCTGAGGAAGCTTGGTTGTTTAAGGTAAAGGTAGAGGATGAATCAGATGATGTAATGACAGAAGAAGAGTATTTAGAATATGTAAAGGGATTATAAAATGTACAAAATTGCTATCATAGGTGGAGGACCTGCAGGCTATAGTGCTGCTTTTGAAGCTGTCAGATATGGTTTTAGCGTATTGCTGTTTGAGATGGATAAGCTTGGTGGGACCTGTCTAAATAGAGGCTGTGTACCTACAAAGTATCTTTCTCATGTAGCAGAACTTTACAGCAATATAAATGAATCAAAGCGCTATGGGATTGGCGTAGAGTTAACAGGCTTAGACTACGAAAAAACTGTAGATGAATCTGAAAACATAGTATCAAAGCTAAGAGAAGACCTTGAGAACAATCTCTTGAAGAACAAAGTCAGCATTGTAAGAGGGGAAGCTAAACTTCTGGATGCTACTCATATTAGCTGTAACGGTGAAGTGTTTGAAGCAGAACATATAATTATTGCAACTGGCTCAAAGAATACGGACAAGCCATTTACTGAGTGTATAAATACAGATGAACTACTTAGACTCAAGCATTTGCCTGATAAGCTTATAATCCTTGGAGGTGGAGTGTCTGCAGTAGAATTTGCCGATATTTTTAGCAGATTAGGTGTCCGGATAGACATATACATAAGAGGGAAGCGTATTCTTCGCAAGTGGAGTAAGGAGATAGCGGCTTCGATTAGTAGTGTATTAAAGAAAAATGGAGTTAAGATACATACAGAGGCTGATTTAGCTGACATTGACCTGACCTCAGCTACCGTTTTATCAGTGCTTGGAAGGAAGCCTAATCTAGAAGGCGTAGATGAAGGCCTTGTAAGTATAGCTGATGATGGTGGAATAGTAGTTGATGAATACTATAGAACCAAAACTAAAAATATATTTGCTGTAGGTGATGTTACAGAGAATAGCGTACAGCTTGCACATGTTGCTATGGAAGAAGCAAAGCAGGTGGTAAGGTTTATAGCAGGAGAAACTACCAAAAAAAGTGCAGTGGTTCAGTGTATATATACTATGCCTGAAGTAGCTGTAGTTGGTCTATCTGAAAGTGAAGCAAAGGAAGCGGGGATAGATTACATAAGTGCAAAAGCAGACGATGTATTCCAATGCAAGGACTGTCATAGGTTCAACAGACAGGGGATTTATCAAGATAATAGCAGATAAAAATACCGAGAAGATACTTGGCGCAGAGCTTATGTGCGAAAGAGCAAGTGACATCGTTGGAGAATTAGCTCTCGCGATAAACAGTGGTGTTACAGTATCTGAACTTGAAGGCTCTACAAGAGCTCATCCTACTTTTTACGAGGCAGTAACAGAAGCTTTGTCTAAACTAATAAGAAACTAGAGGTAAACAAGGTGTATAAGTATATTTGTTCAGAAAATACAAGTCCGTATTATAATCTGGCACTTGAAAGAAGCTTATTTGATTTTGTGGATGAGGATACAGTGATTTTATATCTTTGGCAGAACTCCCACACCATAGTCATTGGGAAGAATCAGAATGCCTATGCCGAGTGTAAGGTTGATGAGTTTATCAATGCAGGAGGTACTCTTGCAAGGAGACCTTCAGGCGGAGGCGCGGTCTATCACGACTTGGGCAACTTAAATTTTTCAATCATTTGTAAAGAGAGTAGAGCTAAAGAACATACTTATCAAAGGATTGTTAAGGAAGCACTTGGTTATTTTGGCATAGTTTCAGAGTTTAACGGAAGAAATGACCTGACAGTAGATGATAAAAAGTTCAGTGGCAATGCTTTTTATGTAAAAGATGATGTATTGTGTCAACATGGCACTATTTTGATAAATTCAGATTTTAAGGAATTGTCAAAATACCTGACTCCTGATATAAGCAAGCTTGAGAGAAACCATGTAAAAAGTGTGGAATCAAGAGTAGTCAATCTTTCCGAAATCTCAGATAAAATAACGGTAGAGAGCATGAAGGAAGCTATGATAAAGGCTACCAATGCGGTTAGATTAGGGAAAGTGCCAACTGAAAGCAAAGTAGAAGAGTATAAGAAGATTTTTGAAAATGATGAGTGGATTTTGGAAGGGAAGGGAATGTAATGAGGATACTTGCTTTATCGGGATTTGTTCCTGAGCATATATGTGATGTTGTTAGATTTACAGGTTTTGATGGTGAGTATAATATTGCTCAGTACTGTGGTTATGCGGCTGATTACATATCGCAGGTAATAAAAGACGACAGTATCGATGGAGCAGTATTTCCCAAAAGTTGTGATAGCAGCAGAATAATAGGCTCATACCTAAGTGAAACTAATAAGTTTATCTATCAGATTAATATTCCTGCAAGGCAGGATGATTTGGCTATTCGGTACTTTTTCTGATATACTTAAAAAGCTATAGTAAAAGCTCTTAAAGAGCATTACAAGGTTAGCTTAACTACAGAAAGTATAGAGAGGCGTATAGAGCTTATCAATAAGCGAAATGCTTGGATTAAAGCGGCTTATGATAAGCTTGACAGGATTTCTTATCACGAGTATTTAAGTAAGATACATCAATTACTTTCGGAGCCACTTGAAAAACAGGCAGAAGATATAGAGTTTACTGAGAGGGAATCTACAGACAAAAAGGTATATGTTGTTGGTTCATTTCTTGCTAATGAAAATATAGCAGAAGCTATTGAAAGACTTGGGATGAAAGTAGTTGGAGACAACCTTCCTGAATCAGGCAGACTTGCGTCTATGAAGCCTGTCTGTCCTAACGGTGATGATATATATGACTGTATAGCGGACAGCATATTAAAGAACAGGCTCTCCCCTACTCAGGATAATTTTTCTGCAATACTTGAAAATGACTTTAGCGAGATGGAGAATAAGGGAGTAAAGGGGATAATCTATATATCTCAAAAATACTGCGAACCTTATGATTACTTGTTTTCGGTGTATAAAAAAAGATGGCTGATGAAAGAGGTATAAATATTGTTAGAATCAGCCTTGCAGACTCTAAAGACAGTGGGAAGTCGGAATTAGAGCTTGAGGCATTTTCAGATTTGTTATAGATTGGAGAGTGTATGGAACAGTCAATAGCGGCACTCCAGGCAGGACTGCTTAGAGATTATTATAAATGGTTTTCAAAGTATGCTAAGGGTAAAAAACCGGATAAAAAGGTTGCTTGGGTAACTTCATTTGCACCTGTTGAGATACTTGAGGCGCTAGATATTTATTACTATTATCCTGAAAGCTATGCTGCTGTTATAGCGGCAAGTGGCAAAAGAACAGCCTCTGCTTGAAGAAAGTGAGAATGAGGGACTTTCAAGAGATTGTTGTTCTTATTCGTGTTGCATAGAGGGTTGCCTTGTTACGGAAAAGGGACCAAGAGGAGTCCCACCAACTCCTGATATACTTATAGCAACCAACAATCAGTGTAATACTCTTCCAAATTGGTGGAATATACTGGCAAAGAGATTTAATGTTCCGCTTGTTGTCATTGATTATCCGGGAGAAATCGATGATAGAGAGGCCTCCTGCACTTATGTGACCAAACAGCATAAAGAGCTTATTACAATCCTTGAAGAGCTAAGCGGAAACAAGCTTGATATGGATATTCTATTAAAACTAATAGATAATAGTGTAAGATGTACTGAGGTGTGGAAAGAGATAATAAAGGTTAAGATGGAGAAAAAAATCTTCCTATAACCACACTTTTTGATGATATTTCATTTCTTATCACTTCACGCTGCAAGCCTGAGACTGAGGAATTATACAGAGTGCTTCTAGACGACTTAAAAAGTGAAGAGAGCCAACCTGATGATGACAAAATAAAGGCATTTTGGACAGGGTATCCGCTTTGGTATCATCCCAATAGACATTTTGATGAGGCACTGGATAATATTAGAATAACCGGCTCCAACTATATTACTTGGTGGATTCTTGATTATTCCGGTAATGATGCCTTTGAAAAACTCTTCAATGCATATAATTATACATTTTTAAACTTAAGCCAAAAGACCAGAAATTCAAGGCTAAGTCTCTTATCGATGAGTCGGGGCAGTATGCACCATCACCTTACACAATAAAAGCTGTAAGTGTGACTATATTTCGGCCAGAAATATAGAAGTTCCACAGGCAGAGATAGAGATGGATATGGTGGATAGGGAATTCTTAAAAATTGATGGGGCAGAGCTTAGGATTGATATATTAAGGGAAAAATTTATGCATAAAATAGGTATAGATATAGGGTTCTACATATACTAAGTACTGTATTATGAATGAGAAAAAAATGATATAACCGATCTTTTTCTGAGAAAAACGCCTATAAGACAAAAAGAATACTTTGAGGCAAAGTTAGATGAGCTGACTGAAAGTTATCCATCATCTAATATAGTCTCCTGCGGATATGGAAAGAAAAATATACAGGCACTTAAGAACATAAATGAACTTACAGCGCTGGCTCTTGGAGGGCATTTCCTGGTCCCTGACTCTGATATTATCCTTGATATAGGTGGTCAGGATACCAAGATAATAAGGCAGGAAAAACGGAAGACTAAAAGAGTTCTTTATCAATGGTAAATGTGCTGCAGGAAGTGGAATGTTTTTGGCAAATGTGCTTAGAATGCTGGAAAAGGACTTTTTCGGAAATAGACCTTACCGGAATAGACACAACCCCTCTCAAACTCTCATCTGTATGTGCGGTATTTGCAAGCAGTGAGATAGTAACACTTCTAGCAGATAATGTGGATGAGGATGACATTGTTAGGGGAGTAATATGGCATATTCTTATTCAGGCAAAGTTACTTCTAAAAAAAGGTTAAGCTGAAGCAAAAATTTTGCTTTCAGGTGGCTTTCACAAAGATTCCGGGATTTTGTAATTATGCAGAAAATGCCCTTGAATGTGAATGTGTGACCGCTCCTAATTGTTCCTATCTTTCAGCAATTGGCTGTGCCTTGATGGAAAGGTAAGTGACAAAAAGCTTAATATGGAAAAATTTATACTATGATGTTGAGAAGTTCTTAAAAATATTAAGGAGGTCAGGATTGAATATGAAAATATTGGAATACCCCTTTGATGAGAACTACATACTCTCAAAGAAAAAGAAAAATAAAAAAAGGAGTTACTTGAATCAGGTACCGGCTTTTACGGATACAAGGATAGCCATCTTAGGAGGCTCCACTACCAACGATATCAAGCTTGTTATGGAGCTTTTCCTGCTAGACTACGGCATAAAGCCTACGTTCTACGAGTCTGAGTACAACCGCTATTATCAGGATGCGGTATTTCCTAAATGAGGAGCTGGAAAACTTTGCCCCAAGATAATATACATCCATACCACCAACAGGAATATCACAGAATATCCTAAGATAAGCGATTCGCCTGAAACCATAGACGAGCTTATTAAGAGTGAAATGCTAAAATTCACCTCTATGTGGGAGAAATTAGAGGAGAAGTATCACTGTCCTATTATTCAAAATAACTTTGAAATGCCTCTCTACCGCCTTATGGGCAATAAGGAGGCCAGTGACATACATGGTAAAATCAACTTCATCAATAGGCTAAACGAAGAGTTTTATAGGTATGCAAGGGAGCATGATAACTTCTATATCTGTGATATCAACTACATATCTGCGGACTACGGCCTTAAGAAATGGCAGGAGCCGTTTTATTGGTATATGTATAAGTATGCCCTAAATGTAACGGCCATCCCATATCTTTCTTACAATGTGGCAAATATAATAAAGTCTCTCCTTGGCAAGAACAAAAAGGGCTTTGTGCTTGACCTTGACAATACCCTCTGGGGCGGCATAGTAGGTGATGACGGAGTAGATAACCTTGAGATAGGACCTGAGGAGTCAGGTGGGCAGGTATATAGCGAATTTCAGAGCTATATAAAGGAGCATAAGGACCTTGGTCTTGTGCTAAATGTGGCATCAAAAAATGAAGAAGAAAATGCCATTGCAGGACTTAACCATCCTGACGGGGTACTAAAACCTGATGACTTCATAGAGATAAGGGCTAACTGGGAACCAAAGGATAGGAACTTTGCGGCTATAGCAGACAGCCTTACCTTACTTCCTGAGAGTCTGGTGTTTGTAGATGACAACCCTGCCGAGAGGGCGATAGTTGCAGGAAACCTTAAGGGAGTGAGAGCTCCTGAGATAGGTGAGGCTCATAACTACATCCAGACCTTAGACCGCTCGGGCTTCTTTGAGGTAACTAACCTCTCAAAAGATGATTTAAGCCGCAATGAGATGTATAAGGAAAATGTAAAGAGGGCAAAACTTCAGGCTTCTTTTGAGAACTACGAGGATTATCTCATCTCCCTTGAAATGGTGGGAACAATTAAGAGATTTGAGCCTATATACACAGCTAGAATCTCACAGCTTACAAACAAGAGCAACCAGTTCAACCTCACAACCAGGCGTTACACCCAGACTGAGATTGAAGAGGTAATGGAGGATGAAACCTATATCCCTCTTTATGGTAAGCTTGTGGACAAGTTTGGAGACAACGGAGTAGTATCCATTGTCATCGGTCATGTTGTCGAAGAGGTCTGCCACATAGATTTATGGCTTATGAGTTGCCGCGTGCTTAAGCGTGATATGGAGTTTGCCATGATGGATGAGCTTGTAAGGCTGTGCAAGGAAAGAGGAGTGAAGCAGATTAAGGGTTATTATTACCCTACAGCGAAGAATAACATGGTTCGTGATTTCTATGCACTTCAGGGATTTACGAAGGTATCTGAGGATGAAAATGGCAACACAGAGTGGATTTTTGACATAACTGATGATTACAAGAACAAAAATAATGTGATTACTTTGCAGTATTAGTTTGACATTATCTTAAAATACGGTTATCCTTGTAAGGATTACCTAATGTGGCACAGGGCTATTACACGTCTGTTGGTGTCAAATATTTTGCTATAAGGTTTAGTTATAACAAAATTTTATAAATGGAGGAAAATAAGATGACCAGAGAAGAAATTTTTGAGGGATTAAATGAGGTATTCAGTGATGTATTTGATGAGGAGATTACTGTCACAGATTCTACTACAGCAGATGATATAGAGGATTGGGACAGCCTTGAACATATCAATCTTATAGTGGCGGTTGAGAACAAATTCGGAATAAAATTTAATATTGGTGAAGTAAATAAGATGAAGAATGTTGGGGAAATGGTCGATATAATAATCGGCAGGCTCAATTAATGGCATAAATGCTTAGAATTAGTGGAGTTGCTTATCCTTTGGGTAGGTGAGTTCCACTTTTTCCTTGCTTTCATCTAAAGATTGTTATAGAATGAGCATGTATGTTTACATTATCTGGAAGTTTGCCAAATAATATTTAAGGAGAATAATATGTCTAAGACAATAGTATTTTCGCCGGAAGAAATATCCATTTTCTGTGATCAGATTGCCATGATACTAAATGGAGGTATTCCCTGTATATGAGGGTGCCTATATTCTCTATGAAGAAATGGATGAAGGTAAGACTAAAGATGTATTAAAGAAGGTTGCTGACAATGTAAAGTCAGGAATGGCTTTTAGTGAAGCACTTAAAGAAAGTGGCTCATTTCCGACCTATATGTGAAATGGTTAGAATTGGCGAGATGACAGGTAAGCTTGAAGAGATTATGCGCTCTTTGTCGGACTACTATGAAAGAGAAAATCTCGTTAAGAACAGCATCAGAGCGTAATCAGTTATCCAACTGTGCTTCTTGGTATGATGGCTGTTATACTTTTGGTTTTGGTTGGGAAGATTCTTCCTATGTTTGAGGATATTTTCCTCGAGCTTGACGGTGGTACAGGTACAACAATAGAACTTATGAACACAAGTATCCTCGTTTCTAAGATTATTGTAGGTGTAGTGCTTGTTCTCCTTGCCCTTCTCCTTATCAGCCTTGCGTGGTATAGATTTAAGGGTGGAAGTGCAGTTATTACCAACATAATAGACAACAATCCTATATCAGCAGGACTTGCAGATAGAATAAGCATAGGTAAGTTCCTTGCTACTCTTGCGGTAATGAACTCCGCAGGTATGGAAATGACAGAGGCAGTTAAAAATGCTTCAAAAGTAGTAGAAAATAAAAAGACTTTAGCTAAGATAGATAAATGTATAGCCATGCTTGAGGCAGATGAAAAGCCTGAAGAAGCATTTAAGAAGGCAGGCCTTCTTAATTCCCTTCATTCTAAGATGTTTGGTGTGGCTAGGATGAGCGGCTCAGGAGATTCCATCCTCTTTAAGCTTGTAGGAAGGTTTGACGCAGATATTAACCAGAGACTAGGCTCTCTTGCTTCGATTATAGAAACCGTACTTGTAGTGATGCTTTCTGTTATTGTCGGTGCAGTACTCATATCGGTTATGATGCCTTTGATGAGTGTAATCGCATCTATAGGCTAAGGAGCGGGATATGAAGAGTTTTGTAAATGTTAAGGCAAGAAGGGCTGAGAGGCTTGTGGCAGTTAAGACAGTTTCTTTTGTAGTGGTTATTTTAGCAGTTTTGGTTTCGGGCATTTATTACATGGGCAACATTGGAAGTGAGCAGGGAATCAAGCTTACCAGAGAGGCGGCTGTAAGGACTGCCGTACAGTGTTACTCCATAGAGGGGATATACCCTCCCAATGTAGATTACGATGGAAGCTAATTATAAGTTAAAAATACGATAAATCCAAGTATTATATCCACTACGATGCATTTGCGTCAAATATTATGCCCTACCATAGAGGTATATGAGAAGAGGTAATATGGAGAATAAAAAGAGTGAAAGGGGGCTGGTTCATACTGTCTGCGTGCTTGTCGTTATCTGCATGTTTGGGATATCGGCTATGATGCTTGGCAGTGTGGGAGCTTCGGTATATAAGAATATAGCTGAAAGGAATCTTAACAGCTTTGAACTTAGGACTTCGTTGTCTTATGTTAAGACTAAGATTAATCAGTTCGATGAGGTTGGAAAGATTGCAATCAAAGAAGAGAATGGCCTCAAGATGCTGGTCTTAAGTGAGGAAGCAGGAGGGGAGATCTTTGATACCTCGGTTTATTTCTACAAAGGAAAACTTTATGAAATAACAGGTGCAAGAGGAATGAAGTTTAAGCCTGAGGACGGATTTTCCATACTTAGCGTAGATTCATTTGAAATTTCAGAAAAAGACGGACTTGTTAAGCTGGTTACAATAGATGATGATGGGAGTACGGAAACCCTGTATGTGAAACTTAGAACCGCTTAGATGGGCTTTAAGGAGGAATAATGAATTCTTTTAACGTGGACAGCGCAAAGGATACGAGAACAAGTCTGGGGGTCATAGCTTCCAGTGTTTGAGCTTGTTATTGCGATTGGACTATTTACAATTATAAGCATTTTTTTCTAGTAAGATTCTTCACATCAGCCAATACTATGAGTAGACAGGCAGATGATTTGAGTAAAGGACTTATAAAGGCAGAGTCCGCGATAGAACTTATCAAGGCATATAGCACTAAGGATGCGGCAGAAGAGCTTGAAGGTGAGGTTGTAAAGACTGCGGCGGAAAGCAAATAGAAGCTTATTTTGATAAGGACTGGAAGAAGGCCGACAAGACTAACTGGAGATATTCTCTTGTGGTTATGCTTAAGGATATACCAAGAAGAAGTGGAGCTCTTAGAGATAAATGCTTTTATCAACAGAAATGACGGTGTCAATAATAACATAGTAATTGTGCATCTTGAAGGTGCCAAATACATAAAAGGCGGCAGATGATGAGAAATAATATTAAAAGTAGAATAAACTCAGGAGGCGCTTTGGTTATACTGGTTATACTTGTTGTCGCCATGTCCATATTTGCCATTCTTGCAGTCCAGTCGTCCCTTAACGAAAAGAAGCTCGACAAAGACGGACGAAAGCATAAGGAACTATTACAGGATGGATGCAGAGGCTGAGAGAGTGTATGCTAAGATTGATGAAATAATTAAAACAAGTGAGGACCTAACTGGAGACCTTGCAAAGCTTAAAGAATTAAAAAGATGTTAAGCCGGATGATGGCGGTGTATTGGTAGAGGTTGGCGATATTAAGTACGAAGGTGACCGCCCTTTACTTATCAGTTATAGTGTAGTTAAGGATGAGAGAAGCTTAAATGTCGAGGTTGGTGTTTCGCAAGGAAACAACAATTAACAGATGGAGTACTAAAAACAAAATCGGAAGACCTGCAATACGAGCTTGAAATAACTGATTAATTATTTGATATAATGGGAGGTCTAAAATGGAGTTAATGAATATCCTTGAACGGGCGGTAAAAAGAAGATGCATCGGATATCTTTCTTGTAGTTGGACAGGCTGTTTTCCTTTTAAGCTTGACGGGCACAATTAGGAAGATGGATGAGACAAAAGCTTATGCCGGTTGATACGGAGAACATTATTACCAGCATCTACGACAAGGCAGGCAGAAGCCTAAGCCACTTCATGACTACGGGGGACGATGACTTTTCGCTATCTATTGCCAATCTTGGGACGTTTTAGATGTAACGTGTTTAGACAGAGAGGTACTTTCGGTGCAGTTATCAGAGTGGTTCACTTTGAACTGCCAAGCTATAAGGACATGAGGATTCCTGAGAGCATAATGAAGCTGTCAGAGCTTAACAAAGGGCTCGTGCTTGTAACGGGAGCAGCAGGCTCAGGCAAGAGTACAACCATTTCCTATATCATTGACAGAATCAATGAGAACAGGAACTGCCATATCCTTACGCTTGAGGACCCTATCGAGTTCCTTCACAGGCACAAGAAGAGCATAGTAAGCCAGAGAGAGGTAAAGATAGATAGTGAAAGCTATTCTTCTGCGCTAAGAGCAGCCATGAGACAGTCTCCTGACGTCATCCTTGTAGGAGAAATGAGAGACTATGAGACCATTGATATAGCCATGACAGCGGCAGAGACTGGCCATCTTGTCCTCTCAACCCTTCATACTATAGGGGCTGCCAACACTATAGACAGAGTCATAGATGTCTTCCCTGCCTCACAGCAGCAGCAGATAAGGGTTCAGCTCTCTATGGTGCTTCAGGCTGTTGTATCTCAGCAGCTGATACCGGGGCTCAACAATGAACTTCTTCCTGCCTTTGAGATAATGAAGGCAAACAGTGCGATATAAGACTATGATTAGAGACAATAAGATTCACCAGATTGATTCAGTTATCTACTCTTCAGGTAAGGAAGACATAGGGAACCATGGATTCAAGTATACTTGAGCTTTATACACAGGGACTTATAGACAGCCAGACTGCTATCAACTTTGCTACCAATCAGGAGATGGTTGGAAGAGCTTGTAATAGGTAAGAGGCCTATGGAAATAAATCTTGATGATGTAATTACCCTAAAGAAAATACACCCCTGCGGTTCTTATGACTGGAAGGTTATAAGAACCGGTATGGATCATAAGGCTTAGCTGCCTGGGCTGTGGAAGGCAGGTTATGCTTCCTAGAAAACAAGTCGAAAAGAGTGCGAAAAAGCTGGTAAAAGCGTCAGATGCTTGAAGTAGAACCTAAGTTAGAAGAAAATAATTGGTGAAAAAGGATTTTGGTACTTGCAAAATCCTTTTTTTTATGGCATAATAAGTATTCGTGATGTAAAAAATAAATCCTTGCTCTTTTTACGCTACTCGTCCTAGCAGATAAAAGGGCCGGAAAAGACCAGAAGGAGGAGCAGAGCAACTATGAACAAATATGAATTAGCCTTAGTTGTTAATGCAAAAATCGAAGACGAGGCAAGAAACAAAGTAGTAGAAGATGTTAAAGGCCTTGTAACACGTTTTGGCGGCACTATCACCGATATCGATGAATGGGGAAAGAAGAAGCTCGCTTATGATATTCAGAAGATGAGCGAAGGTTTCTACTATTTCATCCATTTTGAAGCTGAATCATCAGCTCCTAGTGAGATTGAGAGCCGTGTCCGTATTATGGAGAACGTTCTTAGATTTTTATGCGTTAAACAGGAAGCATAACTAAGAAGGAGGTTTTCCTTTATGAACAAAGTAATATTAATGGGCCGTCTTACAAGAGATCCTGAGGTTAGATATTCCCAGGGTGACAGCCAGATGGCTATAGCAAGATTTTCACTTGCAGTTGACAGAAGATTTAAGAGACAGGGAGATACAGTTACCGCTGATTTCTTCAATTGTACTGCTTTTGGTAAGCAGGGTGAATTTGTAGAGAAGTATCTTAAGCAGGGTACCAAGATAGTAGTTACCGGACGTATCCAGAATGATAACTATACAAATAAAGAAGGTCAGAAGGTATATAGTGTTCAGATTATTGTAGAAGAGATAGAATTTGCTGAGAGCAAAAATGCAGCGGGCGGAGGAAATTCATTCCAGAGTGCTCCTGCAGGCGGTAGTCAGGAACCAATGATGCCTGAGGATGGATTTATGAATATCCCTGACGGTATCGACAATACTCTCCCATTTCAATAATATTAGGAGGTAGGAACTATGTCATTCAATAAGGACAACAAAGGTTCTAGAGAAGATAAAAGTGATTTCCCACGCAGGAGACCAATGCACAGAAGAAAGAAAGTATGTGCTTTGACACCTGAAGAGCTTGACAACCTTGATTATAAGGATGCAGCTAAGTTAAAGAAATTCATCTCTGAGAGAGGTAAGATTCTTCCTAGAAGAATAACAGGAACAAGCGCTAAGCACCAGAGAATACTTACAACAGCTATTAAGCGTGCTCGTCACTTAGCTCTTATCCCATACGTTTGCGAATAAAATGAAATAATTAAGCTCCATCGTTTGAAACATCAGGCGGTGGAGCTTTTCATGTCCTCGGGTAATGGGGAGGTTTTTATTTTTATGGCAGTATAGAAGAAATCTAGAGTATAGAAAAGTTCTTTAAGAAGGTTCTCATTTAAAAGAAAAATCCAAGGCTTGACACCTTGATGATATTATAAAAAATGCACTATTATGTTTGAACATGGATAACTATGCTTATTATACCATAATTCACTTAAAAAGTGCAAGCATTTAGTTGCATTTCTTGAATAATATGCTTAGATTTTTGTTTAAAAATCCTGAATTTTAAATAATTTTTACTATGCTTAAGAGAAGTGTAACTGTAGTTGAAGTAAATACTGAGAATCAGTTCATAATGGTTATCGGCAGATTTTAGAAAATATCAAGGGGTGAAAACGTCAATGAAGAAAAAAACAGAATTCGTCCGATCAAAGCAGGAAACGGAATTAGAATGAGTTATGCCAGACAGAAAGAAGTTCTTGAAATGCCTAATCTCATTGAGGTTCAGAAAAACTCATATCAGTGGCTTCTGACTGACGGACTTAAAGAGGTATTTGACGACATCTCTATGATTGTGGATTACAGTGGGCGCTATGGATTAAGATTTGTAGACTTTACCCTGGAGCCAAAGGGAGAATCATACAATCGAGGTGTGCAAGGAAAGAGACGGAACATATTCAGCAGCACTTAAAGTGGTTGTAGAGTTGGTTGACATCAAAGAAAAAGAAGGTGCGTTCTCAGCAGAAGGGTGTTTTCCTTGGTGAGCTCCACTGATGACTAGATACCGGAAGCTTCATTATCAACGGTGCAGAGCGTGTAATCGTAAAGTCAGTTAGTTCGTTCCCCGGGTATTTATTATAGTATTGCACACGATAAGACCGGCAAGGAGTTATATACTTCTCAGGTTATTCCTAATCGTGGTGCTTGGCTTGAATACGAGACAGACTCAAACAATGTATTTTATGTAAAAAGTAGATAGAAATAGAAAGGTGCCTATCACTGTACTTATAAGGGCACTCAGCGTGAGCCTTAACAAGGATATTGAAGAGCTGTTTGGTGATGAACCAAAGCTTCGAGGCAAGCCTTGCTAAGGATGTTTCTACCAATTCTGATGAAGGTCTTCTTGAGCTGTATAGAAGCTTCGTCCGGGCGAGCCTTTACTTGTAGAAAATGCGTTAAACTATATAAACAATATGCTTTTTGATCCAAAGCGCTATGACCTTGCAAAGGTAGGCCGTTACAAGTTTAACAAAAAGCTTGCCTTCCGCAACCGTATCGTAAGACATACGCTTGCAGAGGATGTGATGGATAGATCTACAGGAGAGGTTATCGGTGAGAAGGGTACTGTTATTACTACAGAGCTTGCTGATAAGGCTCAGAACTCTGCTGTACCTTACGTATTTATTCAGGGTGAGGAAAGAAATGTTAAAGGTGCTCTCTAACCTCATGGTTGACATAAATGCATTTCATTCCTGAGCTTGACAAGGAAGAAGTTGGAATCACCGAGCTTGTTTACTATCCAAAGCTTGTGGAGATTATGGAGCTTGCAAACGGGGACTTCGAGAGTGAAGACTTTAAGCGTGAACTTAAAAATCATATAAATGACCTTATTCCAAAGCATATAACAAGAGAAGATATATTTGCTTCTATTAACTATGTCTTTAATTTGGAGAGTGGAATAGGTACAGAGGATGATATTGACCACCTCGGCAACAGACGTATCCGTGCTGTAGGTGAACTCCTTCAGAATCAGTACCGTATCGGACTTTCCAGAATGGAAAGAACAGTCCGCGACAAGCTTGGAAGCATCGGAAGTGATGCTGTAGATGATGCAAATCCAGGTGACTTTATCAACTGTAAGCCTGTAACAGCGGCCATCAAGGAGTTCTTTGGAAGCTCCCAGCTGTCACAGTTTATGGATCAGCACAATCCCTCTTGGTGAGCTTACCCATAAGAGAAGGCTTTCAGCCCTTGGACCTGGCGGTCTTTCAAGAGACAGGGCGGGCTTTGAGGTTCGAGACGTACATTATTCCCATTATGGAAGGATGTGCCCTGTAGAGACACCTGAAGGACCTAACATCGGTCTTATTAACTCGCTTGCAAGTTACGCAAGAATCAATGAATACGGCTTCATTGAAGCGCCATATAGAAAGCTTGATAAGTCAGATCCCTGAGAATCCTAGGGTAACTGATGAGGTGGTTTACCTTACAGCTGATGAGGAAGACCCATTTATAGTTGCACAGGCGAATGAGCCTCTTGATGAAAACGGATATTTTATCAACAACACAGTATCAGGCCGTTTTAGGGATGAGACTTCTACCTATGACAAGAAGAACGTAGAGCTGATGGACGTATCTCCTAAGATGGTGTTTTCAGCTGCTACCGCTATGATTCCTTTCCTTCAGAACGACGATGCGAAACCGTGCACCTCATGGGCTCTAACATGCAGCGTCAGGCGGTGCCTCTCCTCTTCACTGATTCAGCAGTGGTTGGAACAGGAATGGAAGCAAAGGTAGCAGTCGACTCAGGAGTATGCGTACTTGCTGAGAAGGCAGGCGTGGTAGTAAGCGCTTGTGGAGATAGAATTTTAATCAGAAATGATGATGACAACAGAATAGCAGAGTACCCACTTCTCAAATTTGCAAGAAGTAATCAGGGAACCTGTATCAACCAGCGTCCTATAGTTAATAACGGTGACCACGTAGAAGCTAAACAGGTTATTGCAGATGGTCCTTCTACAAAGGGTGGAGAGATTGGTCTTGGCAAGAGCCCTCTTATCGGCTTTATGACCTGGGAAGGCTACAACTACGAGGATGCGGTACTTCTCTCAGAGCGTCTTGTAAGAGATGATGTATACACCTCCGTTCATATAGAGGAATATGAGTGTGAGGCAAGAGATACAAAGCTTGGTGATGAGGAAATCACAAGGGATGTGCCTGGTGTAGGTGATGATGCCCTTTAAAGACCTTAATGAAGATGGTATCATAAGAATAGGTGCAGAGGTCCGTGCAGGAGACATTCTTGTTGGAAAGGTTACTCCTAAGGGAGAGACAGAGCTTACTGCGGAAGAGCGTTTGCTTCGTGCCATCTTCGGTGAGAAAGCAAGAGAGGTAAGAGATACTTCACTTCGTGTTCCTCACGGTGAGTACGGAATCATAGTAGATGCCAAGAAGTTTGAAAGAGAAAAGGGCGATGAGCTTGCCCACGGCGTAAAGAAGAGCGTAAGAGTGTATATTGCAGCAGAAGAGAAAGATACAGGTAGGAGATAAGATGGCGGGACGCCATGGTAATAAGGGTGTAGTTTCAAGGGTACTTCCTGTTGAGGATATGCCTTTCCTTCCTAACGGACGTCCTCTTGACATAGTACTCAACCCGCTCGGCGTGCCTTCACGTATGAATATCGGACAGGTGCTTGAGATTCATCTTAGTCTTGCTGCAACAGTACTTGGTTTTAAGGTATCCACGCCTATCTTTGATGGCGCCAACGAAGAGGATATCGGAGATACACTTGAGCTTGCCAATGACTACATCAATATGCCTCTAGATGAGTTTGAAAAGAAATATAGAGATGACCTTGGTGATGAGGTAATGGATTACCTGCTCACACATCTTGATTCCAGGAATGACTGGAAGGGTGTAAAGATAGGAAGAGACGGTAAGGTATGGCTTAAAGACGGTAGAACAGGCCAGTACTTTGATTCACCTGCTACAGTAGGCTTCATGAACTACCTTAAGCTCCACCACCTTGTAGACGATAAGATTCACGCCCGTTCTACAGGCCCTTACTCACTGGTTACACAGCAGCCACTCGGTGGTAAAGCACAGTTTGGCGGACAGCGTTTCGGTGAGATGGAGGTTTGGGCACTTGAGGCTTATGGTGCCGCATATACCCTTCAGGAGATTCTTACTATCAAGTCTGATGATGTTGTTGGCCGTGTCAAGACCTATGAAGCTATCATAAAGGGAGAGAACATAAGTGAGCCTGGTATACCTGAGTCATTTAAGGTTCTTCTTAAGGAGCTTCAGTCACTGGCACTTGACGTTACCGTGCTTGATGAGGACGGAAACGAAATCAAGATGATGGAAAATGTCGAGTATGGTGATGAGGATCTTACTCCACTCATTGAGACTGAGGATACATTTACTTTTGATGATGCTTCAGCAAAGAACGGCTTCACTACCGGTACACCTGAAGAGCTTGAAGAGGGTATACAGGATGAAGAAGACCCGGATTATTTTGATGGTGAGGATTTAGATTTAGACTATGATGGTAATGACGATAACGAAGATTTTTAATTTGACTTTGTGAAATATTTATTTCTCTATCGGAATTTACAAAAGATATAAGGCTTATGGGAGTTAACTAGTCTTTGGCCCCATAGGGCCGGTTTAATACGAAGGGAGTAACGGGATGTCAGAGATGAGCATAGAAAATGTTCAGCCAATTACTTATGATGCGATAAAGATAGGCTTGGCTTCACCAGAGAAAATAAAAGAATGGTCTCACGGAGAAGTAAAAAAACCTGAGACAATTAACTATAGAACACTCAAACCTGAAAAGGACGGTCTTTACTGTGAGAAGATATTCGGACCAAGTAAGGACTGGGAGTGTCATTGCGGTAAATATAAGAAAATCCGCTATAAGGGTGTTATTTGTGACAGATGTGGTGTTGAAGTTACAAAGGCAACCGTAAGGCGTGAGAGAATGGGACATATTGAGCTTGCGGCTCCTGTATCCCATATTTGGTATTTTAAAGGTATTCCTAGCCGTATGGGTACTATCTTATCCATACCTCCAAGAAGCCTTGAGAAAAGTACTTTATTTTGCTTCTTACATCGTAACAGACAAGGGAAGCAGTGACTTAGAGAAGAAGACTATTCTTTCTGAGAAAGAATACCTAGAGGCAAAAAGAAAAAAATATGGCAATACCTTCAAGGCAGAAGTAGGAGCAGAGGCTATATATAAGCTTCTTGCAGATATTGACCTGGAAGAAGAGTCAAAGCGTCTTAAAGAGGAATTAAAGAAGGCAGGCAATTCAAAGAGCCAGAAGATGATTAAGGCTGCCAAAGAGCTTGCTGTGATAGAGGCCTTCAAGGAGTCAGGCAACCGTCCTGAATGGATGATACTTAAGGCTATACCGGTACTTCCACCGGATCTTCGCCCTATGGTACAGCTTGATGGTGGAAGATTTGCTACTTCTGATATGAATGACCTTTACAGAAGAATAATAAACAGAAATAACCGTCTTAAGAAGCTTCTTGAGATAGGTGCTCCTGATATCATTGTAAGAAATGAAAAGCGTATGCTTCAGGAGGCTGTAGACGCACTCATTGACAACGGACGCCGTGGAAAGCCGGTTACAGGCCCTGGTAACAGAGCACTTAAGTCGCTTTCCGATATGCTTAAAGGTAAGCAGGGACGTTTCCGTCAGAACCTTCTTGGTAAGCGTGTTGACTACTCAGGACGTTCAGTTATCGTAGTTGGTCCTGACCTTAAGATATATCAGTGTGGTGTGCCTAAGGAAATGGCTATCGAGCTCTTCAAGCCTTTCGTTATGAAGGAGCTTGTTGCCCGTGACATAGCACACAACATTAAATCAGCTAAAAAGATGGTTGAGAGGGTAGAGACTCAGGTGTGGGATGTACTTGAAGATGTAATCAAGGGATCATCCTGTTATGCTTAACCGTGCTCCGACCCTTCACAGACTTGGTATTCAGGCATTTGAGCCTGTACTTGTAGAGGGTAAGGCTATTAAGCTTCATCCGCTCGTATGTACAGCCTTCAACGCAGACTTTGATGGAGACCAGATGGCTATCCATCTTCCACTTTCTGTTGAAGCTCAGGCGGAGTGCCGTTTCCTCTTACTTTCACCTAACAACCTCCTTAAGCCTTCTGACGGTGGTGTGGTTGCGGTTCCTTCCCAGGATATGGTGCTTGGTATCTATTACCTTACACTTGACAAGCCTGGTGACAAGGGAGAAGGCATGTTCTTTAAGGACATGAACGAAGCGCTTCTTGCTTATGAGAATGGCTACATTACCTTACAGGCTAAGATTAAGGTTAGACGTGAGGGAATCAACTCTAAGGGAGTTAAGGAGCAGAGAATAATCGAGTCTACACTCGGAAGATTCATATTCAACGAAGTACTCGATCAGAATCTGGGCTTTGTAGACAGAAGTCTTGATGAGAACTTCTTAAAGCTTGAGATAGACTTTCCTCGTTAAGAAGAAGGAGCTTAAGCAGATACTTGAGAAGTGTATGGCAAACCTTGGTGCTACTAGAACAGCAGAGATAATGGACGCTGTTAAGAGTCTTGGTTATAAGTATTCAACCATAGCTGCTATGACGGTTTCTGTCTCAGATATGACAGTTCCACCGGAAAAAGCAGAGATTCTTAAAGAAGCACAGAAGAAGGTTGAGATTATAACAAGGAACTTTAGAAAAGGGTCTTCTTACTGAGCAGGAGAGATATCAGGAAGTTATCAAGAACTGGAAGAAGGCCGATGATGAGATTGCTGCTAAGCTTATGAGCGGTCTTGATAAATACAACAACATTTATATGATGGCACACTCAGGAGCCCGTGGTTCTGATAAGCAGATTAAGCAGCTTGCAGGTATGCGTGGACTTATGGCGGATACAAAGGGACATACTATCGAACTTCCAATCAAGTCTAACTTCCGTGAGGGACTTGACGTTCTGGAGTATTTCGTTTCTGCCCACGGTGCAAGAAAAGGTCTTTCAGATACAGCTCTTCGTACAGCCGATTCAGGATACCTTACAAGAAGACTTGTAGACGTATCTCAGGATCTTATCATCAGAGAGACTGACTGCCGTGCAGGAAAGAGTGAGATACCTGGTATGTGGGTATCAGCCTTTATGGACGGAAAAGAAGAGATAGAAAGCCTTGAAGAGAGAATCAAGGGAAGATATTCCTGTGAGACTATATATGATGACAACGGCGAGGTTATAGTTAAGGCAAATCACATCATTACTCCAAAGCGTGCAGCCAGGATAATGAAGACAAAGGCCGTAATGGAGGCAGGAACAGCTGCCAAGATTAAGATACGTACAGTCCTTACCTGCCGCAGCCACGTTGGGTATCTGTGCGAAGTGCTATGGTGCAAACATGGCAACAGGTGATCCTGTACAGGTTGGTGAAGCAGTTGGTATCATTGCTGCTCAGTCAATCGGTGAGCCGGGTACACAGCTTACCATGAGAACCTTCCATACCGGTGGTGTTGCGGGTGGAGACATTACTCAGGGTCTTCCTCGTGTAGAGGAGCTTTTTGAGGCACGTAAGCCAAAGGGACTTGCTATTATCTCTGAGATTGCAGGTAAGGTAAGTATCCAGGATACCAAGAGCAGACGTGAGGTTGTAGTAACAGCCGATGACGGCGAAGAAAGAAAGTACCCTATCAACTATGGTTCAAGAATCAAGGTATTTGACGGAGATGTAATTGAAGCCGGTGATGAAATCACAGAGGGTAGTATCAATCCACACGATCTCCTTAGTATAAAGGGTGTAAGAGCAGTACAGGATTATATGATCCGTGAAGTACAGCGTGTATACCGTTTACAGGGTGTTGAGATTAACGATAAGCATATCGAGATGATAGTTCGTCAGATGCTTAAGAAGATAAAGATATCTGAGCCTGGAGATACTGATTATTTGACAGGCGAATATGCAGATATAATCGAGTTTGAAGAGCTTAATGAGCAGCTTGAACAGGAAGGCTTCGAGAAGGCTGAGGGAGAGAGAACCATGCTTGGTATCACCAAGGCTTCTCTTGCAACCAACTCCTTCCTTTCAGCAGCTTCCTTCCAGGAGACTACAAAGGTGCTTACAGATGCAGCTATCAAGGGCTAAGGTAGATAAGCTCATTGGTCTAAAGGAGAATGTTATCTTAGGTAAGCTCATCCCTGCTGGTACAGGTATGAAGTTCTACCGCTCAGTTAAGCTTGACAGTGATCACGAATTTGACGAGATGGGTGAGGAGAACCTCAATCCAAATGAGTTCGATGATAACTACGCTGACAGCTATGACAACGATGAAGTAGTGACTACAGACAACGGACAGGATGAAGAATAATTAAATTACAAATCTCCTTGCATTTTTCATAAAAAGTCTTATAATACAAATGATAATGAATATCAATTATAACCTTCTCTGTAAATTATGGAGGTATGGCAATGGAAGAGGGATTTGTTAAAAGGCGGGTAATAAGGGGCATTGCCCTTACCGTGATAGCTTTAATAGTAAATGTAATATGAGTAACTACAAGGCCGTAGGAATATTATTTTCCTGCGGTCTTTTGTTATAAAAAAATATAAAAAAATATTTTAAAAAAATATTATAAAAAGGTTAAGTTTTTGGTGGTAAAATGCCGATATGATTCATGGACTAAGAATACTTACGTAAAGGAGAATGTTATGTGGGAAAAAAACCAGACTTAAAAGAGGGTGCCTAAGCGTGACACTCGCTTTTAGGGACTTGTGCTTACAAGTTTCAACCCTCTGGGCGTATTTGCAAAGGAAGCAGGGGGAGAACAGACTACAGCATTCAGCGAGAGCAGAGTGCTTGCAGATGCCGGGGCGAAAGAGCTTACATGGAAAGATAGCTACCGTCTGGATCGCACTGTGATGCAGGATGGCAATGTTATTCAGAGTGGCTCAAACGAACCAACCGGTATAATAAATCCAAATAAGAACTTCAGAGTTAATATGAGTGTTGAGTTGCCTGTAGCTACAGATGGCAACGCAAGACCATATCTGAGAAAAGAACGACTTTATTCGTATTCCTATGATAGAGAAGGGAGTAAAGTTAACAGGCAATTTAGACCTTGGCAAGTTAGATGCCAAATTCTTGGTAAATGGTACCGAGCATACAGTTAAGAATGCGTTTTCAGCGAAGGTAGTAGCTGACAATGCTACAAAGACTGTATACATGGTTATGACTTTACTTGTTGACAACAACGAGTTACAGGATGCAACAGACTTAAGGGCCAATATCAAGATGGACTTTGATGTTGATCAGGACAGCATGGGTAAAGATGCAAAGGGAAACTATATCTATTCTGCAGAGAAGAAGATATACCTGGGCAAGTTTGACAACAAGTTCGTAGTAGAAAAGACCGGAACCATAGACTATGACAACGGAAATGTTAACTGGACTGTAAAGGTTGAGAAAAAAGGTGCTGCTGGAGAGCAGACTTCATTAGCAGGCTATAGACTTGAAGATCCTATTGGTAAAGTAGGAGCTTACATACCAAAAGACCTTTACTGTATATGAAGCAGGTGCAAACAACGCACTTGGCAACAAGATATTTGGTGATGACGGCAGTGCTTCATCAGATTTTAAGCAGGTAACAGGTACAACTGATGCAGGCAACAACAATGCACTTACCTATGTGTTCCCTGCGAATGCACCGGGAAAGGCAATTGTTAAGTTTAGTACAAGCTTAAATAACAATGATGATTATAGCAGTTTAAGGAATGGTTTTAGCAAGGACAACAAGGCATATTTGTATCAGAAGGAAGAAAATGGAAACAAATATTCAGTAAAAGTTGCTGAGGACACTACAACTGTCAGATGGGGCGGAATGTGGGGAGTTAAGTATCACGGAGGTTATGATCAGAAAAACGGAATAAGGGATGCACTCTTAAAGGATCACCTCAGTGACAAAGGAATGACAGACAAAAGCTTTGCTGAGCTTGATGAGAAGATCAAGGTAGAGAACGGCAAGCATAAAGTACAGTGGGATATCGTATTTGATGCAACAGATAAGAATCTCACAAATGTAAAGCTTAGAGATGCACTTCCTCTTACCGGACGTTATTCTAAGAAAGCAATGACCTTTGATAAGGCAATGGTAAGAAAGTGGGATGTAAACGGACATAAGTGGCTCTATTTTGATTATGCAAACAAGACCTGGAGCACTGATGTAAAATACATCACAACACAGCCACAGGACGGTGTATACGCTATAGGCGACCTTAACACCGTTGCAAAGTTAACCATCTGGTCAGAAGTAGAAGGCTTAAAGGGTATTGACAGATTCAGTAATAATGCTAGAGTTATGTGGGGTAAAGACAGCAAGAAGTATGTAGACCTCTCAGAAGGTATCAACCTTGGTAATAAGAGCATAATTAAAAGAGCAGAGTCTTATTATATTGAGTCTAATCCTAAGTGGAACATAAAGGTAAGCAAGACCACAGTTGATGAGAACAAGGCTAAAGGAATAAAGACCTATGTTTACGATGCTTTGATTGATACAAGCATTGGAGACACAGATGCACATTATAAGCTTATAAATGGCACAAGTAATGACAAGGTAGATGCCAGAGAGAACTTCTCACTTGAAAATGGCGAAAAGCAATTCGCTTCAGGAGTAAAAGTAGCTGATATTGTATATCAGGCAGGTACTGCAAAAATGAGCTATGAGGATGATTCATTTGCAGACAGCCTAAATAATGGAAAACTCAAGGCTACTGTACATACTCTTTACTATACAAAAGACACACAGAAGAAGGCTGTAGGTAAAGATCTTAGAAGTAACAGGCTTTGAAGATTGTACCAATACTCTTGATGACGAGGATGATAAGTGGTATCCTTTCTCATTTAGGACTAATATAGTTGACGCTGATACACTTACCGGTGGTTCAAGACGTGGTAATGACAGCGACTTAAAATACAATCAGGTTATGAACTTAGCTTACCTCTATGGAGTAGGCAAGGTTGGCAAAAATGGTGAAGAGGGTGTCGAATATGAAAGCTTCAGTGACTATTGGGCAAACTACAACCATAGAATGATTCAGAAGGATGCACTCACAAGTGAAGCGGCTGAAAAGCTCATCGCAGGCGGCGAAAGCAGCTACACAGCGGCAAATGCAAATGATGTTGTAAATGGTACATCAGGTGCATATGCAAAGGATTATAAGTCAGTAGTATTCCGTCTTAGCGTAAATGCTGAAAACATGAAGAAATTAGACACAAGCAAGCTTGAAGCATTTATAAAGGACAGCATAGACAGTAAGTTTAAGATAGTTCCACTTAATGATAAGTATAACTACCTTGTATTTAAGGGAACACCTAGAACAGCCTTTACAGGAGCAGGCTATACCAATGATGCTTATGTAACAGCTGAGGGAAGCCCTGTTGATGCAAATGACATATTCACAGTAAGTAAAAATGTAGCAAACGGAGATAAACTTGATACAACCTTTACCCTTAAGAAGCTTGACGCTCCTTATGTTATTCTCCTTAGAGCTCAGATAAGAGACGGAGAGAACGGAGACGAGAAGAAGATTATCAATTCTAAGGGTGCTGTGACCAACGATGTGACAGTAACACTTCACGATGTAAGCTTTGATGGAACTAAGGGTAAGGATTACAGCCTTTCAAGCAGCAAGTCTGTTGATTATGATACCAGATTCTTAAGTAAGGAAAACAAGGAAGAGCAGGGTGGAATCATAAGATGGACCATAGAGTACAATCCAGCTATTATGGATGCTGGCACCAAGGGTGAAATCGAAGCTGCAAAGGATGACAGCGCGGAAGATAAGAAAGATATTACCTTATACGATATACTTGAAAAGGGACTTAATGTATTCCAAGAAAATGGCAAGCCAATTCTTGGCAAGGGATATTACAGCCTTGAGATGGTTGGCAAAGACGGAAACAGTGTTCCATATTCTGATAAGTTAACAGACCTCCTTTCATTTGGTAAGGAAGGTGGTAAGGAAGCTCTTACACTTAAGATACCTAATAATGAGAGAATGAATAAGTTTATTTTTCTCATATAGTACCATTCTTGATAAAAATGCACCTAAGGATATAAAGAATACAGTTCAGATTCGCATTAACGGTGAGAAGAAGTCAGAAGCTGAAGTTGCAACATATACAGTTTCAGCAGGTGTCTCACTCGATACCTTCGTTACAGAAGGCAATTTAACTGCGAAGATAGTAAAGACTGATGCCGAGACAGGAAGACCTATCAAGGGTGTTGAGTTTGAACTCACATATCCAAATGGCACAGTTAAGAAGGCAGCTACAGATGCAACAGGTGTAGTTAAGTTTGCTTCACTTGAAGCAGGAAATGGTTACAAGTTAAGAGAGCTTAGCGCTGAAGGCTATGAAGTAGATAAAAATACTTATGTATTCAATGTTGAGCGAATCACCGTTCCTAATGGCAAGACACTTACCATCGGTGGCTTTGCAGTAGAAGGCACACCTGTAGGCGAGCAGCAGTTAAAGTTCGGTGACGGTGTTGTAGGTGGCAGTGATGGTAGAACTATCGTAGCTACCAACAAGAAAATAGGCGAGTTAAAGGATGAAACAAGCTTTAACCTCATTAAGGCAGATTATGATGTAAACAAGGATGTAATAACCAAGGCAGGTGTGACAGTTAATGAAATTAAGTCACGTCTTGATGGAGTGAAGTTCACACTTACATCAGGAAGTTCAGTAGTTGCAGAGGGCACCACCTCTTCACCTGCAGGAATTGTTACATTTGAGGGTCTTGCCAGTGGTAAATACACACTTAAAAAGCCTCTGCAAAGGCAGGATATAAGGCTCTTGATAAGACTTACACAGTGGTTGTGACAACAGCGGCAATTAATAAGGCAGCTGGTAAGGCTGTGGTAGATGAGATAGCAGTTGTGGACAATGATGAAAATGTGGGATTGGTTGGTGACACTATTGTAGTCCTCAATCATAAGGAGAATGTAACTCTAATCCGGTACCGGGTCCAAACCCTAACCCAAATCCAAATCCGGGACCAAACCCAAGTCCTAACCCAAGTCCTAACCCATCACCAAACCCAAGTCCTAACCCAAGCCCAAACCCAAGCCCTAACCCATCACCAAACCCAAGTCCAAATCCAAGCCCAAACCCAAATCCTACACCAACAGTACCTACAACAGATATACCTAACAACGATACACCTACCTATCCATCAGACAATTTCCCAAATCCGAACGATCCAAAGAGTCCGGATGAGTTCGTTTCAGTTGATGACAACGGAACTCCAAAGGGTAGATATGTAAAGAAGAAAAAACCTGATGGAACTAACGAGTATGTAAAGGTTAATGATGACGGTACTCCTAAGGGAACAAAGGGCGGTAAGAACAGGCTCCCAAGAACCGGTGGTTCAGATACCATGGTTTATTACTTAGGTGGAGCAATGCTCATCTTCCTTGCATCAGAGCATTGTTGTAAGAGAGAGTTAATAAATAATTAAGCACTAATAAGAGATCATCGTTTTGGCATTATGCTAAGACGGTGGTCTCTTTTTGATTGAGAAAAATATAATAAAAAGATTTGAGAATGGGTTGCAATTTTTCTAAATGGTGCTATAATTGCGAATGGGTTGCAAAAGTTTAACTTTAATACATGAAAGGAAGAGAGATGAAAAATAAGAGAAGTTTGTTATTTATGTTATGTGGAATGCTGTTAATACCACTATTTTTCAGCAGATACCCAGGTGCTTGCTGCAAAAAAGGCGGAAGCAGGGAATGAGGGCAGTTGTTGTTAAGGGATGGAGAGCCAAAGAAGTCAGAAAAAAATCTGGTGGAAAGTCTAAAGAGGCATCTGGAGAGAAGTCAGACAAAGAGTCTAAAGACAATACCCGGAAGAATTGACGTCTTCTATCAAACAAGGATAAAAGTGATAAAGCTGAAAACAAGGAAAAAGAAAAAGGAAAAACAAGAAGAAAAATAAGAAAAGAATAAGAAGAAAAAGTAAGGGCAGAAATAAAAAGAATAGCTTAAAAGAATAAAAAGAAGAAAGCTAAAAAGGACAGTAAGAAAAGGCTCTAAGAACAACGCAAAAAGAGTAAAAAAGGTAACAAAAATCAAAATAACAAAAAAAGAGCAAAAAAGGGAACAAGGATAACAAGAATAAAAAGAAAGATAACAAGAAGGTGAACGAGGAAAAAGAACTTAGACCTCAAAGAAGAAGAGGTTGGTAAGATACCTGAGACTGATAAGTACAAAGCCTCGTGGATAATACAGACTTTAGTAATGCAGGGAATTGTAAATGATAATTCACAGACAGGTAACCACAGAGAGTCCGCAAAAAAACAGAAGACACCATCAGGGAATACACCATTTTCTGTGAAAATACAGACGGGGAAGGCAAGCTAAGATTCAAGTCTGGGAATGCCATAACCTTACCGGAGAGCGGCTATATAGGCTTTGTTGCAAACAGGGAAAAACACAGGCAAAGAAGATAAAATCACCTGGGAAGGCAAGGACCTTGAGAGCATTAAAAAGGGAATCAAAGGAAACTATGTACTAACCTGTATTACCGGTGAAAATGTGGTAATCGGAGGTAAGGATTACGGCAAACTTAAGTTTTTAGTCTACATCATAGTAGAGTAAGTGAGGATGACATAATGATTAAGAAGAATGGAAAGAGAATATTAGCATCGGTTTTATCTGCTGCCCTTGCTATTTCTTTAATTAACTATAAAGTGGATGTAAAGGCAGATATCAAGCAAGCTGATAAAGCGATATATCAGGCTGTTACAGGGATAAAGAATGTATCAGCAGAGGCTAAGCAGACTGATGCTAAGAGATATACAGAAGGCACAGAGCCTAAATCAGATACACTTAAAGCTGAAGAAGATAAGCAGGTTAGAGTCATAGTGGAGCTTGATAAGACTTCAGTTCTTGATGAGGCTAACAAAAGAAATATGAGCCTTTCATCCCTTAGCGAGAGCTTTAAGGAAGAGAAGAAAAAGGAGCTAAAGGCCGACCAGGATGAAGTGATTGCTGAGATTAAAAAAAGTAATATTGAGGCAGATACTTCGGATGTAAGAAACTATGACACTGTATTTAACGGCGTAGCACTAGGTGTAAGAGCAGGGGATATAGACAAGCTTGACGACCTTGATGGAGTAAAAAATGTATACATATCAGAGGAATTTGAAAGACCGCTGCTTACTTCATCAGATGAAATGACTGGAGCATCCTACGCAGGAAACTTAGACTACAAGGGCGAAGGCACTGTAGTAGCGGTGATAGACTCAGGTATAGACTATAATCATAAGGCATTCACCCTAGATAATGAGAGCAGGGCAAGGCTTTCTGAGGCAGAGGTAAACAAGCTGATTGAAGAGAAAGGGTTAAACGGAAGATATTATACACCCAAGATACCTTATGGATACAACTATTATGACTTCAATACCAATCTCTATGACAGCTATGGAGTGATGCATGGGATGCATGTATCAGGTATAGTCGGTGCCAATGATAAGGATAAGGACCTATATGGAGTGGCACCAAATGCACAGATACTCGCTCTCAAGGTATTTTCAGATGATTTGCAGTATCCTACTACCTTTACGGATATATGGCTAAAGGCAATGGATGACGCTATTTCTCTCGGTGCTGATGTTGTAAATATGAGTCTTGGCTCATCTGCGGGCTTTTCTGTAGAGGGAGAGAAATATCCTGAAACGGAAATGTTTGAAAAGGCAAGAAGGGCCGGAATTGTAGTAACTGTAGCCGCAGGAAATGACGGAACCATAACCGATGGTAATTACTATGGTGTGAAACCGCTTGAAGGAAACTTTGATACAGCCCTCATTGCCAATCCTGCACTTGATGAAGGCTCATTTGCTGTTGCCTCTATGGACAACCTAAGAAAATATTCCCGTGCCATAGGCTGGAAGGAAAAGAAAACCAATGAGTTTAAGGAGCAGGCTGATGTAGTGCCTGGAGCCAATGCACCTGCTGACAAGCTTACAGGGAAAATGGATTGAGCTGGCCGATGGAAGGGAAGATGACCCTTTTATAAAAGAGAAATATTAAAGGAAATTTTTGCTGTAATTGAGCTTGTAAATGACACAGAAGGTAAGCAGGCATTCGTAGAAAGGCTTAAGAAGATAATAGCACTAGAACCTTCTGCCATAGTATTTTACAATCCTGAATCAGAGGCAGAGAGGATAGGCAGAAATATAAGCCTTGGTGATGAGGCAGGCAACATAACTGTGGTAAGGATTAAGCGCAGTACATTCAATAAAAATAAGCAACGCTAATAAAATGTCTATGAGATTTACCGTGGATATCTTTATGAATGAGATACCTTTCGAGAACCCATCAGCAGGTAGGCTTTCATACTTTTCATCCTGGGGGCCTACCCCTGACCTTAGAATCAAGCCGGAGATTACTGCTCCTGGCGGCAGCATTTATTCAACTGCGGAGGATGACAGGTATCAGAACATGTCAGGTACCTCCATGGCCTCACCACAGGTGGCAGGTGCCAGCGCACTTATCAGACAGTACATCAGAGAAAAATCAGTTAAATGTAGACAATGCTTCTGACTTTACCAAGCTGTTGCTAATGAATACAGCAAAGCCTGTACTGTACAAAGAAGATACTCCTTACTTTGTAAGGCAGCAGGGAAGCGGTGCTCTTGACCTTAAGAATGCACTCGAGACTACTGTTGTAGTAAAAGCTGAGGGTACAAATGACAATAAGGCTGATGGTAAGCTTGAACTAAAGGAAGTGGGCGAAAAGAAGTTCAGGGCCAAACTTACACTAGAGAACTTTGGGCAAATGAGCCAAAAGACCTACAGTATCAGCACGAAGGCAGTATACGAGCCTGTTACTGAAGGCTACAGGACGGAAACCCCTGAGGTGGTCGATTCTCCCCAGAGCTTTGAAGGAAGTGAAGTTACGGTTTCAGGAAAATCAAGTAAGACAATTGAACTTGACTTTGACTATACAGCTGCAGATGAAATAAAGATAAACAACTTCTAGAGGGCTTTATAGAGCTTAAAGAGGGTGGATGATGAGAGTACACTTAGCATTCCTTTTCTGGGCTTTTACGGTGACTGGGAGAGTGAAAGGGCTATAGATGCTTTTCAGGTAAAAGAAGATGATAGTGATAAGAGAGAAGTGCAGTTTTTTGTAAACAAGCTGGTTAATGCGGCTTCATCTATGTTTTATTACAAGTGCTACACTAAGGCTTCCTGTAGTAGATGATACCCTCTATTTCTCACCTTCAGGTGCTTACCACAGGATGTAGCAGTAAGGCTTGCACCACTTAGAAATATGGATGAGATAGAGTATTCTATACTAGACGGTGATACCAATGAGACACTGAGGGTAATAGGCAAGTCTCTAAAGGTAAGAAAGCTTAACAGCCTTGGAAGAAAGGCAAGCTTTAACATTATGCCTGATTCCTGGTGGGATGGAAGAATAGGAGGCAAACTTGCGACAGAAGGAGTCAATTATATATATCAGATAAAGGCTAAGCTAAATACAGGAAGTTCAGGTGGTGGTAATAATGAGCAGGTATACAGGTATAAATTAAAGGTAGACTCCACAGCTCCGGAGCTTAGTGACGATATTGAAGTTAAAAGTGTAGAGGGGAAAAACAGACTAAAGAGGGTAAAGTTTAGGGTAAAGGATGGTGGCAGCGGAGTAGAACAGATTTACCTTAATTCACTTAAGTTTGTAGGAGAAGAGGAAATAACCAAAAGCGGACCTACCCTCCCTCCGGGCGTAGACCCTACACCTCGGGTAAGAAAAAGCCTGCTTCAATTGGGAATATCTCTAATAATGCCCCAAATGCCGGAGAGGAAAAAGCCGTTGCAGATGATGGGATGACAATTTCTAAAGATAATACAGGAGAAGTAAAAAATGCTCCGGGAAATAAGCCTACTGCAATAGATGGAATAAGTGGAGAAGACTTAAAAGCTTGGCAAGCCTAAATTTCGGCAAATACCTTATTCTCAATTTTACCGATGAGACAGAAAAAGACGGTAAAATACTGCCTAAAGGTGACAGACGGAAAAGCTTGTTATCTCAGAGGATATGATTCCTTCAGACCCTTCAGAGAGCAGGGAGATATATGTTAATAGAAACGGCAGCAGGAATGAGGAAATAGAGGTAGATTCAAGCTTCCTTGCAGATGCTTCACATATCTACATTACAGTTAAGGATTACCTTAGCAATCAGCGTAATGTGACAGTGAAAACAGGAGAGAGTGCAAGCTACAATTCAGTTAGCTTCTTAAACTTCTATGATTCAATTAAAAGACAGAGGGGTTAAGGTTTACGCTGATGGCAAACTCCTTGATGATGACAAGTATGATACACTTGACAAAAAGGTAGACTTAAAGCTTGTAATGCCTGATGATAACTGGCATCTAAGCACGATATACATAAGAGAGGGGCATTCTGTAAAATATCTTATCAGAGACAGCAGAGTTCAGCCCTGGAATGAAAAAAGAATATAACTATTCTTATGATAAGAATGAAAGGGCAGTTAGCTTTACCATAGACCCTCTTAAGAGTAACAAAGAGATAGTAACCAGCTTTGCCAAAGGGGCTATGCCTGAGGAAGCCTGAAGAAAAGGACATAAATGTTGATCTTAAAAAGGCGGGGCTTGGCAACTTTAAGGAAATAAAGCTTGACAATAAGGATATTACCATAGGTGAAGATGAGATTCTTAAGACGAGAAGCGGATATATTAAGCTTGACCTTAGGTTTAAGGACGGAGTAAAGCCTGTGGTTAAGGGAGTCATCCTCCATAAAAAGGACGGAGAAAATATCATTCTTCCGCTAAAGGGTGCACTTGACCTGGATACAGGTGCCAGTGGCTACAGCTTTGCTAAGGGCTTTTCAGTTCAGATTCACTATAATTTAACTGATGATACTCAGATTGAAATAATCTACGAGGGAAGTGAAGCTGATAAAAAAAGTACACCTTATGGCAATGACCTCTATAATGACGGCTACAACGGTGTAAATAACACTAAGACCAAGTATCCTGTAGTCTTTCTTGAAAGCCCTGCCCTTATGGATGTGATACCTTCAAATAAGGAAAATACCGTAAAGGTTGAAGGCTTCATCGGCAATGTAAAGCCAGACGATAAGGTAGAAACCATAGAGGTATCACTTGTTGATGATAAGGGCAAGGTAGTAGGTGAAAAGGTGGCCTTAAGTGGCGATGATATTAAAAGCCCTTACTAAGAAATATTCATACGGTGGGAATTCACCATACAATGGCCTTGGTTACACATTTTCCGCTACACTTCCTGTAAAGGACTTCTGTGTAAATATCAGGGTAGAGGCGGTTACAAAGAAGGGAGAAAAGGCAAGTATAGTAAGACGTGCCTTCTATGATTTGACAGACCCTGTGCTTACTTATGAAGTCTTAAGTAGAAAGCTTGACTCTCATTCTGTGACTATCAAGCTCCACTGCTCAGATGATTCCTTAAGGCTTAAGCTCTATAACGGAGACTCACTCATAGACATTGTAGATAAGACAGACAGAACCATAAACTACGGAGGAGTGGTGATTGATAAAGAAATAACAGTACCGCTGAACCTCGGACAAAAATAAAAATTAAAAATCAGTGCTGTGGATTTGGCAGGCTTTAAGGATGAAAAAGAGATAAGCATTTTTAGAACCAAATAACAAGAGTACACTAGCTGTAGCAAAACCAATTGCATAGGATATCAATTGATTTAGATCAAACAAGATATTATCACTGTTTAATACCCCGTTTACATTAGCGAGGGTATTTTTGCCTATCATTTTATTTGCAAATCATCTAATTTATAGTATACTTTTTATATAGATTTAAAGTTGAGTGTAAATGTTTTTGCAAGGGCCTTGCTAAGCGTAGCTGTTGCAATCCTGTATCAATGGGTGTCAAATACTTTTGACACTCACATCATGAAAAAAGTAATTTGTTAATGGGGGTTTGATATGTATAAGGTTTTGTTCGCAGAGGATGAACTACTGGTACGTATAGGGCTTCAAAATGCGATAAAGTGGAGCGATTATTCCATGGAGCTGGTGGCACAGGCAGATGATGGCGGCCAGGCCTTTGAACTTTTTCAGAAGATAAGGCCTGATGTAGTCATTACCGACATAAGAATGGATGTGATGGACGGTCACGAGCTTATAAGGAAAATACGCGAGATAGATAAGGAATGTGCCATTTTAGTAATATCCTGTATAGATGATTTTGAGGTTATAAGAAGGCTTGTACCCCTTAAGATAAACGGCTATGTACTAAAAGCCACCCTCAATATGGAGGAAATCAATAAACTGCTTCAGGAAACCAGGGAATATCTGATAAGCATCGGCAGAAATGGCGAAGATAAGCCTGATAATGAGAATTTCTTAGAAAAAAAGGCTGAAGAAATACCTTCTTGGTGAGAGGCAGTGAGCCTATCTGGAATGAAAGCGAGAAGATGAAATATCTCTGCAGGTTTTCATTAAAGGCTGAGGATAGAGATAAAATCAACGAATCAGCGGTTAAGTTCATTAATGAACTTCTCAGTCATCAGTTCAAAGAGGGTGTTACCCTTATGTTCGAGAAGCCTGTTAACTTCTACATTTTCCTCCCTCTAGACAGTGAAAATCTTGAAAAAAGGGTGGAAAGGGTAAATGAACTGGTGGAGAGCTTTCTTGGCATAAGACTTGGCTATACACACAGTGTACGGCAAAGCAGGGAAAAGATAGCGGACTGGTTTACAAGACACGAGAAATCAGGAGATGACGTAAACAATTCCGCTAACTGGGATAACTCTATAAAGACAGCGATTGACTATATCAATGCCAACCACGGAGAGCAGCTTAGCCTTGCCAAGGTGGCTGGTGTGGCGGGGGTATCGCCTACGTATTTTTCTGCACTATTTAAGAAAGAAATAGGTAAAAACTACGTGGAATATCTCAACGAAGTCAGGCTTAAAGCTGTACTTAAGGAGTTTAAGGTAAGTGATGCCAAGATATCCTTTATAGCTGAAAAACATGGCTTTCCAAGCCAGGAGTATTTTTCAAGATATTTCAAGAAGGTAATGGGAGTTTCTCCTGCCAAATGGAGGAGGAAGAACAGTTGAACATAAAACAAAGTAAGAAGATTAACTGGAGAATCAAGGCTCTCCTCTCAATCCTTGTGTCTGTAATCGCTATAGTTATCATCCTTTTTGGCATTACCTATGTGTATTTTGAAAAGAAGCTGGAGGATAATACTAAAAAGGCTGCTGAGTCTACGTTTAGACAGGCTGACAAAGAGCTAAAAAGGATGCTTAGTACGGTTGAGGGTGAGGTCAACAGATATGGAAGCCTCACCCTTCCTTTGGAGTATTTAAGAGACGACTATAAAAATGATGTTGATAAAAAGTGTAGTTTCGATGCAGATAATAAAGGAACTGGATGGAATGATGTTCTTGAGATCCTAATATCAGTGCCATTTCTTTAATAAAGTCAGATGGAAGCTTCATATTTTCCGCATCAGACAGAAGCAGAAGCGGTAAAGCTGCAATAAGCGGCAGCCTTAAAGCAGTGCTCAAAAAAGCAGAGGATAAATACCCATACATGCTTTGGGTATCTGGTTATGAAATTCAGAAAAACGGAGAAAAAGCCTTTAGTCTTATAGCTAATAAGCCTTCCTTTATCGGTATTAAGTACCTGGGAAAAGGAACTGAGGGAGAAAAGGATGCCTTTATCGTAGCCTGTGTGGATGAAAAATCTGTCAGAAAAACCTATGAATCAGTGGTCTATAATGGAAGCATTGCCCTCCTTGTAAATGATGACGGTATAGTAATATCGGAAACAGGAGAAGCTCTTCTTGGCAAAAGATTTGAGAGAAAGACCGGCTTTCAGACTATTGAGCACGAACTAAAGAACTTTGACTGGAAACTATACAATCTTGTTCCCAAAAGAAGGTTATCTTAAGGATACTAAGGATATTAGAAGATTCGGTACAGTAGTAGGCTTTATCAGCTGTATACTAATACTGGCAGCCGGCCTTATATGGAGCAGGAGATATACGAGGCCTATCCAGTATCTTATGGATCAGATGAAGCTTGTACAGGAAGAAAACTTTGACATCAAGCAGCCCGGACATCAGGGGTGGGAGGAGCTTGACACCCTAAACTACGAGTTTTACCTCCTCGTTGTCAAACTAAGAAAATACATCTCTGATATCAAGGTAGTGGAGAGGGAAAATACCAAAAAAGAGCTTTTGGCACTTCAATATCAGATGAATCCACACTTCCTGCTTGGCTCCATTAACTCTATCAGATGGATGGCGGCGCTTACCAACAACAGCGTAACTGCCAATGCACTTGAAATCCTTGCCAAGATTCTAACTCCAATACTTAGAAATCCTGACTTTTTGTGGAAGCTTGAGGATGAACTGGTATTTTGTGAGAACTATGTATCTATGATGAATATTCGTTATGGGAATACAATGGAGTATAAGGTCATCTGTGATGATTCTCTGCTTAAGGAAGATTTCCCGAGGATGATACTACAGCCTATGATAGAGAACTGCTTCATCTATGGAAGTGATCCCCTTGATAAGAGAGTGATAACCGTAAGTATAAGAAAAAGAAGAGATGATGAAGGTCTCCATAAGTAACAGCAGCGTAAATATGGATAAGTCTAAGCTTGACAGCCTAAATGATATGTTAAAGAACAATACAGGCAATTCAGAGCATATTGGACTATCAAATGCCAAAAAAAGGCTTGCTATTTTGTACAAAAGATACAGGAGATATATGGCTTGAACAAGATGACAAAAGGCACTTTTGACGGTAGAAATAAGGTTTTTAGATATGTTAATTTATTAACTATCCTTTTAAATAAGTCAAATCACATTAATTAAGGTCAAAAAAATAAGCAGAGATTTTTAAGAAAATATAAAAAAATACAAAGTTTTACAAAAAAATACATCAAGTATTCTTTGTGCAAATTGTTTATAATAAGACCGTAATACTTAAATAAAGTAGTGAAAGTGAGGAGAGTTTATGAAAGGGAAAAAAAGGTTTTATCGTTATTGTGTGCTGTGACTATGGCTACAACACTGCTTGCAGGCTGTGGCGGCACAAAGACAGATTCTAAGGGTTCAGCAGCAGGTTCTGCGTCTAAGGCAGGTACCTCATCAGCAAAGGCTTCAAGCACAGCTTCCAAGGTGGCAGCTGATACTTCAAAGCATGTTGACATTACTATCGGAGGACTTAACCTCAAGGATACTGATGAAGCTAACTGGCCTACCGAGACAGTTGAAGAGCTTGAGAAGAAGTTTAACTGCTCAATCAAGTTCAAAGGGATATCAGAAGGACAGCTTAAACCTTGACTTATCAGGTGAGAACACCACAGATATCGTTCAGATTAACGAAGACAACATAGACGGCGTATTAAGAGGAAAGCATGCAGTTAATCTTGAGGATTATAAGGCTATTGCTCCTAATATCTTCGCTGATGCATTTAACTTCAGAAACAACGTAATGAAGAACTTCAAGAGTGATGACACTAAGGGACAGTACTTTGTTACACCTCATGTTACAACAGACAATGTTGAGGAGACATTTGGTGCTATACTTCCTTTTGGTTATGCAGTAAGATGGGATTTATACAAGGAAATCGGTGCTCCTAAGATTACAAATGATGATGAGTATATTGCAGCATTAAAGAAGATGAAGGAAAAGTATCCTAAGACAGAGTCAGGTGATGAGACTTATGCATACTCCATCTACAACGATGCTAAGTTACACGCTTACTTCCACAAGGGCTGCCTCTCAGAGGGATATGTTAACCTTGAGGGCGGACTTTATGTACAGAATGTAAAGACCAATGAGCTTGTTTCAGATATCTACGATGTAGATGAAGGCGGTAAGGTTACTCCTTTCTGGGCAGGTGTTAAGTTCTACAACAAGCTCTACAGAGAAGGACTTCTTGATCCTGATGCATTCATCACAAAGGGCGAGGACATCAGAGAGAAATACAGCAAGGGACAGTATCTTGGCGGTCAGAACAACTGGTACTTTGGTGACTACAACAGCAACGAGAGAAAGAAAGATCCTAATACATTAAAAGAATTCGTTTTACTTCCTTCTTATATGGGTTGGGCAAATGAGCCTAACAAAGCAGGATGGAGCGGAAAGTACTACTTCGTATCTTCACATTCTCCTAACATTGAGAGAGCAGTTATGGTACTTGATTACCTTCAGAGCCCTGAAGCATCAAGAGATACAAACTCAGGTGTTGAGAGCAGATGGGAAGTTAAGGATGGCAAGGCAGTTCTTAAGGACGATACAAAGACAATCAAGTCCGATGGTGCAAGAGCTGAAGAGCTTACAAAGTCAGGTATCGGCGAGAGCAATATGTACAGCAGCGTAGGATATGCAGATAATGCAGTTTTAGCTGACGGCGGCATGGTTAACCTTTTCCTTGCAAATGACATACTTGCAGATACACTTACAGCAGCTGAAAAGGATATGTGTAAGACTCTTAAGATTACACTTCCATCTGACCTTCTTAAGAATGGTATAGCTGAAGGGCAAGAATATCGATATGAGAGATACAAAGTCAGCTATCAGAATGGTAATTCAGGCAGCTACAAAGGATATCAACCGTATCGACGGTAATGTAGAAGAAATCACAATTAAAGCTCTTCCAAGCCTTGTACAGGCTAAGACAGATGCTGAATTTGATGCAGCAAAGGCTAAGCTTATGGCAGACTTAAAGGCAGCCAACGTTGAGAAGTCAGTAAGCTGGTGGAAAGAGAACTGGAATACAGCAGTTTCTAACCTTGACAGCATGAAATAAAAAGTATTACGGCGCGTCTTAAAACACGCGCCGTTTGTATATGAAACGGAGGAATTGATGTCAAAAATCAAAAGCTTTTAACTGCGGCAAAAACCAAGAAAAAGACTATAAACTTTTTATACTATGCCATTCCATTTATGATAATAGTGTTATTGTTTAACTACGTACCTATATTTGGTTGGATTTATGCATTTTTTTGATTACGTACCGGGCGTTAAGTTAAAAGACAGCGAATTTGTCGGTCTTGAATACTTCAAGCTCATATTCACTGATGCAAACGTGTGGAGATCCTTAGGCAACACGTTTATATTTGCCATTTTGGGCATATTATTTTCCCCACTTCCAATGTTCTTTGCAATACTCCTAAACGAAGTTAAAAATGGCCCTGTAAGAAAGATAGTACAGACTTTTACTACCCTTCCAAACTTTATCAGCTGGGTAATTATCTTCTCTTTGGCATTTACCCTTTTCTCATCAGATGGACTTATTACTACTCTTCTCTTAAAGATAGGAATAGGAACAGAGGGGCAAAACCTCCTTGGTGACGGCAATGCGGTGTATATCTTCCAGTCACTGCTTGGACTCTGGAAGGGACTTGGCTGGAGTTCAATCATATATCTTGCTGCCATAGCCGGCATAGACCAGGAGCAGTATGAGGCAGCCAAGGTGGATGGAGCAGGATACTTTAGATGTGCCCTTCATATAACTATGCCTGCAATGATAGGAACCTTTGTTGTACTCTTTATCCTAAACATAGGTAATTTCTTAAATACAGGATATGAGCAGTACCTCCTTTTTAAGAATTCGCTTACAGCAGATAATATCGAGGTTCTTGATCTTTATGCTTATAGAATAGGTCTTGAAAATATGGATTATTCATACGGTGTTGCTATTAGTATTATCAAATCCGTAGTCAGCGTTGTCTTAGTAACCTTTGCCAATCTGGTAGCTAAAAAGATGCGCGGCAGTGCGGTAGTATAGGAGGAGATTATGAACAATCATATTAAGAGCTCTGCTTCAAGACGTGTGTTTCAGGTATTTAACTATATATTTCTGCTTTTTATAACGTTTATATGTATATATCCATTTTGGTATGTTGTTATTTATACACTTTCAGATCCGTCAAAGGCTGGAGAGGTTCCGCCTGTACTCATACCATCGGGATTTTCTTTGGAAAACTACAAGCAGATACTCACGTTGAACGGCTTTCTGCCTTCTCTTGGAATTTCATTTGCAAGAACAGTTGCGGGAACCGTACTTAGTGTTGGAAGCTGTTCTTTCCTAGGTTACCTTTTCTCAAAGGAGAATATGCCTTTTAGAAAGTTCCTCTACCGCTTCCTCATACTTACTATGTATATAAGCGGAGGAATGATAGCTACCTATATTGTAATCAAAAGCTATGGACTGCTTAATACCTTCTGGGTGTACATCATACCTGGTATGATTTCGGCGTATAATGTAGTTCTTATTAAGACCTATGTGGAAAGTCTGCCTGCGTCTCTTGAGGAGTCAGCCAAGCTTGACGGTGCAGGAGTCCTCACTATATTTACAAAGATAATTTTCCCTCTCTCAAAGCCTATTATTGCTACAGTGGCAGTATTTGTGGCGGTTGGCCAGTGGAACTCCTGGTTTGATAACCACATTTATACAAGAGGCGTTGAAGAGCTAAAGACCTTGCAGTACCTTCTGTACAATTACTTAAATGAAGCACAGAGAATAGCAGAACAGCTTAGAAATGCTACTTCAAGTGCAGATGCAAGTGTACTTATGCAGGAAATTTCTTCAAAGGGTATAAGAATGTCTATCACTGTACTTGCAGCCCTTCCAATATTCCTGTTCTATCCTTTTATGCAGAAGTATTTTGTAAAAGGTATCATGGTTGGTGCTGTTAAGGGTTGATTAGAGAAAGGAGAGAATATGAGCTACAAATACGAAGAGCTTGATAAGAGGCTTATAAGTGTTGTTCCATCGAAAAAGACAGGTGGAGTACCAGCAGAGAGAATTTTATGGATTTATCCATTTTACGGTAAATACATATACCAATAAGGAATGGGGCCTTGGGGATGAATCACCTGAGATATTTAATCCCTATGACTTAGATGCAGAGAGCTGGGTAAAGGCAGCTGTAAGTGCCGGGATGAAGGGGTTAATCCTTACCTGCAAGCACCATGACGGCTTCTGCCTCTGGCCATCCAAGTATACAGAACACAGTGTAAAGAACTCTCCATATAAAGGATGGTAAGGGAGATATAGTTAAGGAATTATCAGATGCCTGCAAGAAGTATGGCATTAAATTTGGTGTATATCTTTCCCCTTGGGATAGGAAACTGTGCAGTATACGGTACAGGAAAGGAATATGATGACTTCTATATCAATCAAATGACTGAACTTCTTACCAACTACGGAGATGTATATACCTTCTGGATGGACGGAGCCTGCGGTGAAGGTCCCTAACGGCAAGAAACAGGTATATGACTGGGAGAGATATTATGCTAAGGTTAGAGAATTACAGCCTGAGGCTGTACTATCCATCTGTGGACCTGATGTGCGCTGGTGTGGTAATGAAGCCGGTGTAGTAAGAAAAAGTGAATGGAGCGTAGTATCAAAGCTTATGACATCTCCTGCTTTTACGGCAGAGCTTAGTCAGAAGGAAGACAACGAAGAATTTAGAAAAAGAGCGATAGACCCAACCAATGAAGAGCTTGGAAGCAGGGAAAGGTACTGGAGAATGAGCCTGAACTTGCCTGGTATCCTGCAGAGACTGACCTATCCATTCGTCCCGGCTGGTTCTACCATCCTGAAGAGGACGATAAGGTAAGAAGCCTTGAGAACTTAAAGGATATATACCTAAAATCAGTAGGAGGCAATACAGCCCTTCTTCTCAATGTCTGCCCTATGAAAAACGGAAGATTCCACGAAAATGACACCAAAGAGGCTTGCAGAGCTTGGAGATTTCATAAGGGAAAGCTTTAAGGATAATTTGGCTGATAAGGCAGAAATTATCTCGGTACCTGAAAAGGGAGACAGAGGAGAGAATATAAGCAGTATAAGGGCTGATGACTATGAGACCTACTTTAAGACTGAGGATGGTAAAAGAGAGCTCTGCATAGAGCTTAAATGGGAAGAAGGAGTAAAGGCTTCCTACCTGGTATTAAAAGAGAATATACTTCTAAGTCAAAGAGTGGAGTCCTTCAAAGTATATGAGGAAGTTAAGGGTGAGGGCTATAAAGAGGTCTATGATGGAACTGTAATAGGCTATAAGAGAATTGTTGTTTTAAGTGGAAAAGAAATAACGGGCATAAAGATAGAAATAACAGATTCAAGAATAGCACCTGCCATATCATTTTGTTGGAGTATATTAAATCTCCACAGTCCACCGAGAGTCTTTTTTCGGGTGGCGGATGACTAACGTGATAAAAACTAAAAAACGAGGAAGCATATACTTCCTCGTTTTTTTGAAATTCTCCTGCAAGCAAGAGCTAATCAAATTTTATACTTCCCACACTTGCATAAATCTAAATTATTTATCAAGGTAACGCATACGTTCCTTTTCTTTTTCCTTTTTCTTTTGAACTACAGGCTTTGGTTTCTCATAGGCATTATCCAGGTTATTTATCATCTTAGCCTTACACTCCGCACAGAAAACGTCCGGTTCTAATCATCTTGCCACAGTTATCACACTCAAGACCGATACCGGATTCCTGCGAGAAGGAAAGGCGTTCCTCCCTAATCCATTTTTTAATCTGAGGAATAGAAACCTTACATTCTTTGGCTACGGTATTTATATTAAAGATGAGGGTTTTCACGGATATAATCCTTTGTTATCGCAAACTTCTTCTCGAGTTTTTCATACAATTGGGACATAGCCTTGGACCTGAGGTGTAGTTGAACAGATTGCCACAAGCTTTTGCAGTTTGTTACTTCCATCTATAATCATTCCTTTCCAAATATTATAATGCGGTACTGATGAGGGACAAAGGATTATGAAGCCTTAAATCCCGTTAACACGTAATTCGTTAGCCTATGTAGCTCTTACTGAGGCCACACAAAGTACGTAAACCTTGTCACTGCCTCGCATCCTTAAGTGCTTTTGCACAGGCATCGGCTGTACTTCCTGTGGTATAAATATCGTCAATGAGGAGGACATTCTTTATATAATTTCCGTAATATTTTGAATTTTTATTTACACTGAAGGCTTCTCTTAGGTTTGCCCGCCTTGCAATGTGGTCAAGATTCTTTTGCGCAAGGGTATTCTTTGAGCGGAGAAGATAATCCTCAGAGGCAGGCAGTCCAAGCCTCTCTGCTAACTTTACAGCAATCAGTGCAGATTGATTGAAACCACGCGTCAAAAGTCTGTCAGCATGGATTGGAACCGGAACCAGGATATCTACCTCCAGTTTATCTATAAGAGGGGCAAAATGTTCGTATAGCTTGTCGGCGTAATAGTCTGCAAATTCCCTCCTGCCCTTGTACTTAAAGGCGGATAATGAAGCCTTAACCGTGTTGTTATACGGCCACAGAGAAAAAGCCCTCTCAAAGCTAAAGCTGTAGTGTAGAACAGGTATCGCAGTACTCGGCCGCCTCCGATATTATCTGTCTTCCGCACTTGTAGCAAAGAGGAGGAGCTACGGGCTTAAGTATATCCTTGCACGTATCACATACCTTGTTCCCCTGTGGTATAACGATGTCATCACAGACAGGGCATCTTGCAGGATACAGCAGATTAAGCAGTCTCTTAAACATACTACCTCCAAAGTGGTGTAGGGTAGACGGCATGCTCTATAAGGTCATTTAGAGATGCCTTCACCTTATCTCTATCCTCCTTAAAGGTAACTCCGAACCAATTAGCTGAAGTTTTTACCACCTCTACATCTATCTCGCCATCTTTTAAGAGCTCATTAACTGCATTTGGTATTAGAAACTCAGCCTTCAAAGGATCATTTTTATCAAGGTTATCGAGAAAGTCCAAAAACTTTTTCTCAAGCAGAGGAAAGATTGAAGGGGTAAAGCCCATCATATTCATGGAAGCGGTGTCAGTTAACGAGAGACTCCGCTTATTGCCAAAAGCATCAAGACCAACTACCGTGTCGCCTTCTCTTTCGATACCATAAGTTTCTTCTATAGATATAAGTTTTCCATCTTCATCGCATTTACATATGCCCTCTGGTCACCTTTTCCGTTGTCGCTTAGAGTGTTCTTAAAGGGTATAACCAGCCAGGCAAAAACCTTGGCTTTTCAAGGTTAAGTATTGTGTTTGAAAGGAAAATCTGGGATTTTACATAGGGCTCCCTTCCATAGAAATCATCAGCATTTATTATAAGAAAAGGCTCATCTATGTATTCCTTAACGGAAAGTATAGCCTGGCCGGTGCCCCAAGGCTTTGTACGGCCTTTAGGAATGTCATATCCATCTGGAAGGTCCTCTAAGGACTGGAAGGCAATATGTATAGGAACATTTGCAGCTTCCATTATCCTTTTTCCTATAACTTCCATAAAATCATCATATATATCTTCTCTTATTATAATTACAATCTTATCAAAAGCCTGCTTTAACAGCGTCAAAAAAATAGAATAATCCATTATTATTTCACCGCCCGGACCAAAGGAGTCGAGCTGCTTGATACCGCCGTATCTGCTCCCCATGCCTGCGGCCATTATTACTAAGGAAGTAATGTTCATGCCAAAGTCCCCCGTATCTTATCTAATCCCTTGCTAGGGTATATAATAATAATAACACAATGAGTAGTGACAGTCAAAAGGAAAAAGAAATTATTGTTCTATGCGTGTAGAATAAAATATTATAAATTATTAATTCTACAAACGTAGTAAGAAAAAAATATAAATATTACAAAATATTAAAAATATTAAGCAGGCAGGTTATATCTCTTATAAGGCTTAAATACTGGATTGTTTTAGCAAAAAGCCGGTGCGGAAGAATTACACATTTATTACAAAAAAATTACATGATTTAATTCAAAAAATTATCTACAAAAGGTTGACAAAAGAATTTTACTGTGGTATTATTTCATTTGTACAGTTAATAAATTTGTAACATATTGATTGTAAATTAAGTTATGAAGGTTCTTTTCAAGGAGGAAACTTATGCGTCGTAAAGATTTTATCCGCAGATGTGGGATGGGAATGGCAGTTGTTGCAGTATCAGCAGCAATGCTTTCAAATAATGGGGAAGTTAAGGCTAGTAGTAACGCTAAGATTAGCGGACTTGCAGGTATTTCACTTTTTGTAGATAACGCCTATGTACAGGGAGAGAACAGAGTAGTTAAAGCTAAGCTTGACTCAGTAGTTCCTGTTGACAAGGTTCTTAGTTCTTTTAATTCTGATTTAGTTTCTGCATTTGGTCTAGATACTGAAACACTTGAAGGTGTGGTTGAGGATAACCAGACAGCTACAGCACCTGCTATAAGCGCAGACCAGACATCTGATGATTCTGACGATGGTGAGGAAGAAAATAAGAGTGCCGACGAGATGGAATCAACTGAAGATGAAGTTAAGTCTAAGTATGAGAACATCGGTATTTCAATCGCAGATCCTTATGTAAATATAAGAAAGAAAGCAGGAGAAGACAGCGAGATTATCGGTAAGCTTTATAAAGGAAGCAAGTGCGATATTCTTGAGACTAAAGGTGACTGGGTTAAGATTGAATCCGGTAATGCCAAGGGCTTCATCAAAAGCAGAATATTTAGCAAGAGGCTTTGATGCTGAAAAGCTTATAGATGATTATGGTACAAAAGGTAGCTGAGGTTAAGGTTGAGACTCTTAACGTTAGATTTGAAGCAAATACAGATTCAAGAATTGCAACTCAGATTCCTGCAGGAGAGAAGCTCCTTGTGTTAAAAGCAGAAAGGGTGATTGGTATGAGGTTGCTGTCAGCGATGGCGATGGTGACGAGGACAAAATTACCGGTTGGGTTTTAGCTGACTATGTAAAGGTTAAGATTCAGTGGAAGCACGCTATTACAATAAAGGAAGAAAAGGCTGAGGAAGCAAGACAGGCAGCAGCTGAGGCGGCATTAGAGGCGCAGCAGGCAGCGCTTAAGGCGGAGCAGGATGCAGCAGCTGCAAGACAGCAGCAGGCAGCACAGCAGGCACAGGCTCAGGCAGCAGCACAGAGACAGACTGTACAGAGACAGAGACAGACTCAGGCACAGACCAAGAATACACAGAAGGCTGTAGCACAGACACAAACACAGACTAAGGTACAGACAAGTGCAGCAGGAAGCGGTAAGGGACAGAATATCGCAAACTTCGCACTTAACTTTGTAGGCAATCCTTATGTATGGGGTGGCACAAGCCTTACAAGAGGTGCTGACTGTTCAGGATTTGTAATGTCAGTATACGCAAACTTTGGTATCGGTCTCAATAGAACATCAAGAGCACAGGCTTCTAACGGCTATTCGGTTGGCATGGGTGAATTACAGCCTGGAGACTTAGTATTCTATGCTGCCAACGGAAGAAGCATTTCACACGTTGCTATCTATATCGGTGGTGGAAGAGTTGTACACGCAAGTACTCCTCGTACAGGTATCATAGTATCATCTGTATATCATCAGACACCTTACTGCGCGAGAAGAATCGTTAAGTAATTAAACAGAAATTTTATAGGGCTATCATATCTATAGATGCATCCATTTGGATATTCTAAAGATATGGTAGCTTTTTATGAAAAATATGGTAGTTCTTTTACACGCAGATATAGCAGCATTCTTTATACCTTTCAGATGTGCAGACATACTTGTGCAGCCTGTTGCGGAAAGGTAAATCCTATGAAGCAGACACTTTCTTGCTTAAGAATAGTGTTCTGAATATTCTGAATTAAAGAAAGTTTATAATAAACTTGACAAAGGGCTGCTTTGTAGTAAATTGCACAAAAAATGTAAAAATTAAATTGTGCGTATCAAGGTTATAAAAATTTCTGAGGTGGATAATCATCAAAATTTATCCACAGGATTTATGTCGAAACTAAGTCAATTAATGGTTATACACAGAGTTATCCACAATATCCACAAAAATTTTAAGGTATATCCACCCTGTCAAGGATGAAAATCTGTTTTGTCTGTATTGATAAAAATGTGTAAATGCACTAAAAAAAGTATATTCAGACTTGACAGATATTATTTGAAACATTTTAGACATCATAACAGTAATATTCAGATAATAAATAGAATAGAGCAGAAAAATTTTTTTAAGATATATTTGATTTTTATATTACTTTATTGTATAATAAAAGATAGCCCGAAACCCATTTAATGGGGTGATAAACCAAGGCTGTAACAAAAGTATTACAGCAGAAAGAGGTATTGTATGAAATATGTTATAACAGGAAGAGGTACCAACGTTACAGACGGACTTAGGAGTGCTATTGAAGAGAAGCTTGGTAAGCTTGAACATTATTTCGCACCGGATACAGAGGTCTCATGTTACCCTTAAGGTAGAGAAAGACAGACAGAAGGTTGAGGTGACTGTACCAGTGAAGGGACATATCATAAGAGCTGAGCAGGTAAGCGATGATATGTATGTTTCTATTGATCTTATAGAAGATATAATTGAAAGACAGCTTAGAAAAATATAAAACAAAGATAGTTGATTCAAAGCAGAATGTAGGAAGCTTTACCTCCGAATTTATGCAGGAAGATGACTATGAAGATGAGGATGTGAAGGTTATCAGGACTAAGAGGTTCGCAGTGAAGCCTATGGATCCTGAAGAGGCTTGCGTACAGATGGAGCTTCTTAACCATAGCTTCTATGTATTTAGGAACGCAGAAACAGATGAAGTTAATGTTGTTTACAAGAGAAAAGGCGGAGACTACGGTCTTATCGAGCCTGAATTTTAATCTGAGATTGTGAACAAAATGTAAAAAATGCCCTTCAGGGGCATTTTTTTATTGAAACATTGCTAAAAGTAATGATAGAATGGATAACATGAGTAAATGTATCACGATATATAAGTGAGTCTGATTTACCGATATATATTTTAACCCAAGAAAATGGGAAAAAAATCGAGCAAAAAGAGGAAGATTATGAGTTTTATTGAGAAGATTTTTTTGGAAGTCATAGTGAAAGAGAAGTAAAGAAGCTTAAATTTGCAGTGGATAAGATAGAAGAATTGGGACCTGCAATGGAAGCTTTAAGTGATGATGAATTAAAAAGCTAAAACAACAGAGTTTAAGGAAAGACTCGCAAAGGGTGAGACCCTTGACGACCTCCTCATCGAGGCTTTTGCGGTAGTACGTGAGGCTGCCTGGAGAACTCTCGAGCAGAAGCCATACAGAGTTCAGATTATGGGTGGTATCATTCTTCATCAGGGAAGAATTGCAGAGATGCGTACAGGTGAAGGTAAAACTCTCGTATCTACCATGCCGGTTTACCTCAATGCACTTGAAGGAAAGGGCGTACACGTAGTTACCGTCAATGACTACCTGGCAAAGCGAGATAGTGAATGGATGGGACAGGTTCATTCCTTCCTTGGGCTTACAGTTGGATGTATATTAAATGATATGGAGCCTGAAGAAAGAAGAGAGGCTTATAACTGCGATATAACTTATGCTACCAACAATGAGCTTGGTTTCGATTATCTTAGGGATAACATGGTTATCTATAAGAATCAGCTTGTACAGAGAGACCTCCATTATGCGGTTATCGACGAGGTCGACTCCGTGCTTATTGATGAGGCAAGAACTCCTCTTATCATTTCCGGACAGAGTGGAAAAGTCCACCAAGCTTTATGAACTTTGTGATATTCTTGCAAGACAGCTCAAAAAAGGTGAGGCAAACAAGGAACTTAGCAAGATTGATGCCATTATGGGTGAAGATGTAGTTGAGACAGGTGATTTCATAGTAAATGAAAAGGATAAGAATGTAAGCCTTACCCTCGATGGCGTGGCTAAGGTAGAGAAATTCTTTAATATAGAGAACCTTGCCGATGCTGAAAACCTTGAAATCCAGCATAATATCATCCTTGCTCTTCGTGCACATAACCTTATGTTTAAGGATAAGGACTATATAGTTAAGGATGATGAAGTCCTTATAGTTGATGAATTTACAGGCCGTGTAATGCCGGGTAGAAGGTATTCAGATGGTCTTCACCAGGCTATAGAGGCTAAGGAAAAGGTTAAGGTTAATAGAGAAAGCCGTACTCTTGCAACCATCACCTTCCAGAACTTCTTTAATAAGTATAAAAAGAAAGCAGGTATGACAGGTACAGCTCTTACAGAGGAAAAGGAGTTTAGGGATATCTATGGTATGGACGTTATTACCATTCCTACCAACCGTCCTGTACAGAGAATTGACCATGATGATGCCGTATACAAGACAAGAAAAGAAAAACTTAATGCCATTGTTGATAACATTGCAGAAGCTTATGAGAAGGGACAGCCTGTACTCGTAGGTACCATTTCCATTGAAAAGTCCGAGGAACTCTCTGATATGCTGAAGAAGAGACATATCCCTCACAAGGTACTTAATGCTAAGTTCCATGAACTTGAGGCTGAGATAGTTGCAGAGGCAGGCCAGAAGGGAAATGTAACAATTGCGACCAACATGGCAGGCCGTGGTACCGATATTAAGCTTGGTGAAGGTGTGCTTGAACTTGGAGGCCTCAGAATCATTGGTACTGAGCGCCACGAATCAAGACGTATAGACAACCAGCTCCGTGGCCGTGCAGGTAGACAGGGTGACGTGGGTGAGTCTAAGTTCTATCTCTCCCTTGAAGACGACCTTATGAGACTCTTTGGTTCAGAGAAGCTCAAGACCTTGTTTGATACTATGAAGCTTCCTGAAGGTGAGGAGCTTAACCACAAGATGCTTACAGGCGCTATCGAAAGAGCGCAGAAGAAGATAGAGAGCAACAACTTCAGTATCCGTAAGAATCTCCTTGATTACGATAAGGTAAACAATGAGCAGAGAGAGATTATCTATGCGGAGAGAAGAAGGGTACTTGACGGAGACAGCATGAGAGAGGTTGTCTACAAGATGATAACCGAAACTGTTGAGAACAAGGTAAATATGTGCATAGGTGATGATTCTGTTGCAGAAGACTGGGATATTGCTGAACTTAACCGTTTGCTTTTGCCTATCTTCCCATTTGAAGAGATTAAGCTTACAGAAGAAGAGCGTAAGCACATGAGAAAGAGTGACCTGGTTCAGAAGATTAAGGAAATGGCAGTTAAGCTTTACGAGGAGAAAGAGGCTGAGTTCCCTGAGCCTGAGCAGTTAAGAGAGATTGAGCGTGTCATCCTTCTTAAGGTTATCGATACCAAGTGGATGTCACACATAGACGATATGGATCAGCTTCGCCAGGGTATCGGACTTGCAGCCCTCGGACAGAAGGATCCTCTTGTAGAGTATAAGTTTGCGGGCTACGATATGTTTGATGACATGACTACCGCAATCAGTGAAGATACTGTACGTGCCCTTATGCATGTAAGGATTGAGGAGCCTGTTGAGAGGGAAGAGGTTGTAAAGGTAACCGGAACCAACAAGGATGAATCTGTAGGTAAGGCCCCTGTAAGAAGGGCTGAGAAGAAGATTGGCCCTAATGACCCTTGCCCTTGTGGAAGTGGAAGGAAGTACAAACATTGCTGTGGAAGGACTAATTAGTTATCACATGAATAACTTTTGAATGGAGTTACAGACATAATGAAAAAAATTGAAGACTACATTAGAACAATACCTAATTTCCCTGAAGAAGGGGTTATGTTTAGGGATATAAGCACAGTCCTGTCTGACAAGGATGGGCTAAGGATGGCAGTTGACCAGATGGCAGCTGCACTCGGTGATGAAGACTTTGACATTGTTATCGGACCTGAGTCAAGAGGATTTATCTTTGGAGTACCTATAGCCTACAACATGCATAAGGCTTTCGTACCTGTAAGAAAAAAGGGTAAGCTGCCAGGAGAAACCGTATCTGTAGAGTATGACCTTGAATACGGATCAGCTGAGCTTGAAGTCCATAAAGATGCGATAAAGCCCGGAGATAAGGTTGTTATCGTTGATGATTTGATTGCAACCGGAGGAACTACAGAGGCCATATGTAAGCTTATTGAGAAGCTTGGCGGGAAGGTAGCTAAGATAGTTTTCCTTATAGAGCTTGAAGGTCTTAAAGGGAGAGAGAAGCTTAAGAACTATGACATGGTTTCTATAGTAAAGTATCCGGGAAAGTAGATTTGCTTATAGTGGGCGTCAGTTCTGTGGCGCTCATTTTGTTTTGTGAGAGTTTTGGCAGGGTGAAAGAAGCACCTTAAGAGTATATTCATTCGGGGGAAATATGAGCGTTATTGTTGAAATAATAAAGGCTATTATATTTGGAGTAGTTGAAGGAATTACGGAATGGCTTCCTGTAAGCTCTACCGGGCACATGATTATCTTACAGGATATTATGCCGTTAAATGTGTCTGAAGGCTTCTGGAAGATGTTTAATGTGGTTATTCAGCTGGGAGCCATTATGGCTGTAGTATTACTTTTCTGGAATAAACTATGGCCTGTTAAGGAAGTAAAGGGTAAGAAATACCTCAAGATGGGTACTATGAAAGTTGTGGGCTAAGATAGTTATTGCCTGCCTTCCCGCTGCTGTAGTAGGTATTGCCCTCGATGACTTCATAGACGAACATTTCTACAATCCGAGTATGGTAGCAGCTGCACTTATAGTGGTAGGTGTTATCTTCATATTGATTGAAGGGAGATTTGCTTATATTAAGAAAACAACGGTAACAAAGCTGTCTGAAATAACATATAAAGAAGCTCTCATAATAGGAGTGTTTCAGCTTTTGGCAGCTATATTCCCGGGGACATCAAGGTCCGGTGCTACCATAATAGGCGGGCTTATGTTGGGGCTCTCAAGAAAGGTAGCAGCTGAGTTTACATTTTTCCTTGCTATTCCTGTTATGTTTGGGGCGAGCCTCTTAAAGACTGTAAAGTATCTGTTTGCAGGCGGGATAGCGTTCACCGGTCTTGAAGTCATGATACTTATAATTGGTATTGTTACAGCCTTCGTGGTTTCAATATTTGTAATAGGAGGCTTGATGAACTATATCAAAAAGAAGAATTTCATGCCTTTTGGATGGTATAGAATAGCTTTAGGCATAGTGGTAATAATCTACTCAGCTTTGCGCTAAGCTTGATTTTTAGAGCTAATGGAAATATAATAGTCTTCATAAATATCCGATAAGAAAGGATGGTCTTTTTAGGCTTAGGTAAGGTATATGGCAGATAACGAAAAAATAGTTGTAAAAGATGCGGAAGAGGTAAGAAGTAAGATAACTGATTACATGTCTTCCAATGAGAGTATTAAGAAAAAAATGATGGCTTCTGAAAAGGAGCTTGATTCGTTTGCGGAATTTACGCCTAAGGAAGAACTTTTTGATAAGTTAGTTAAGACCATATACGAATACCATCCTTCAACAGATATCAGCCTTATTAGAAAAAGCCTATGAACTTGCAGACAGCTGCCACGAGGGACAGCTTAGAAAGTCCGGAGAGCCTTACATCTGCCATCCTCTATGTGTAGCTATCATACTTGCAGAGCTTGAGCTTGACAAAGAAACCATTATAGCAGGAATATTACACGATGTCATTGAAGATACAGCCTGTTCTCCTGAAGAAATAAAGGATATCTTTGGAGAAGAAGTCCTTCTTCTGGTTGATGGAGTTACGAAGCTTACTCAGTTACAGTATTCAAAGGATAAGGTAGATGTCCAGGCTGAGAACCTCCGTAAGATGTTCCTTGCTATGGCAAAGGACATAAGGGTCATTCTTATTAAGCTTGCCGACAGACTTCACAATATGCGTACAATGGAGTATCAGTCTCCTGCAAAGCAGATAGAAAAAGTCCAGGGAGACTATGGACATATATTCTCCTATCGCACAAAGACTTGGTATCAGCAAGATTAAGGTTGAACTGGATGACTTATCCTTAAAATATCTTCATCCTGATGTCTACAAGGATTTGGATGAAAAAATCAGAGAAAAAGCCCTTGAAAAGGGTGAATTTATAAAGTCCATTGAGCAGGAAGTGGCTAAGCACATTAAGGCAGCAGGTATAGAGGCCACTATTGGCGGCAGGGTTAAGCATTATTTCAGTATTTACAAGAAAATGGTAAATCAGAATAAAACACTTGACCAGATTTATGATGTATTTGCAATCAGAATAATAGTGGACAGCCTCAAGGACTGCTATGCCTCCCTCGGTGTAATACACGAGATGTATGTGCCTATTCCCGGCAGGTTTAAGGACTATATAGCCATGCCTAAGTCCAACATGTATCAGTCCTTGCATACTACTGTAATAGGGCCTAAGGGACAGCCTTTTGAGATTCAGATTCGTACCTACGATATGCACAGGACGGCAGAATACGGTATTGCAGCCCATTGGAAATACAAGGAAGGCAGTGACGGTAAGAACAATAAGGCCAGCGAGGAAGCGAAGTATAACTGGCTTAGACAGATACTTGAATGGCAGAAGGATATGTCTGATAATAAGGAGTTCTTAAGCGTCATAAAAGACGATTTGAATCTCTTCTCGGATAGTGTATACTGCTTTACTCCTACGGGAGATGTAAAGAATCTGCCTGTTGGGTCTACACCTATAGACTTTGCCTACAGCATACATTCAGCTGTAGGTAATAAGATGGTTGGCGCAAGGGCAAACGGCAGGCTTGTGACCATCGACTACGTTATCCAAAACGGTGACAGAATTGAGATTATAACCAGCCAGAATTCAAAAGGGCCAAGCCTTGACTGGCTTAAGCTGGTAAAGAGTACTCAGGCGCGTTCCAAGATAAATCAGTGGTTTAAGACAGAGCTTAAGGAAGACAATATAACACGTGGTAAAGAGCTTATGGCTAACTACTGTAAGTCTCATGCTTATGTGCTAAGTGACCTCTTAAAGCCTGAATTTATGCAGATTTGTATGCAGAAGTACGGCTTTAAGGACTGGGAGTCTATATGTGCCGCTGTTGGTCGTGGAGGCCTAAAAGAAGGGCAGATTATCAACAAGTTAGTAGAAGAAAAAAAGAAAAAAGAAATATCTGAACTAACGGATGATGATATTCTTGATAAATATGAAGACCAATCCGTTACTCCGGCAAAGACCAGCCGTTCTAAGGGTGGAATAGTAGTAAAGGGCATACATGACGTGGCTGTTCATTTTTCAAAATGCTGCTCTCCGGTACCGGGGGATGAAATTGTCGGCTTTGTGACAAGAGGAAGGGGAATTTCCATACACAGAACTGACTGTATCAATGTGATGAATCTTCCTGAGGAGGACAGAAAGAGGCTTATTGAGGCTGAATGGTCGCCTGAGGCCACTTCTCAGACAGATAAGCTCTACACTACTGAAATCAAGGTATATGCAAACAACAGAAGCGGGCTTCTTATTGAGGTGTCAAGAGTGTTTACAGAGGCAGGCATCGATATAACCTCGGTATCTGCAAGAACCAATAAGCAGGGAATAGCTACTCTTGATTTGATGTTTGAGATAAAGGGAAGGAATCATCTTAAACAGTCTTACCTCAAAGCTTAGAAGCCTTGACGGAGTAATTGATATAGAGAGGACAGCAGGCTGATGAAGATAGAAGTTGAAAAGCTGGTGCTTGGTATGGTAAGCACAAATGTATATTTAGTATTTTACAATGGAAACTGCCTCATTATAGATCCATCTGATGAGGCAGAGAGGATAATAGACTGCATTGAGGAGAGGAAGGCAAAGCCACTTGCTATCCTTTTTACTCACGGCCATTTTGACCATATTATGGCTGCGCCTGCCCTTGTTAAGAAATACGGCATCAAAATCTATGCAGGAGAGGCTGAAAGGCAGCTCTTAGAGGATTCTAACCTTAATCTCTCGAGAAGATTCTTAGACGAGGATTTTACACTGGAGGCTGACGAGTATGTAAAGGGTGGCGATGAGCTTGATTTTGAAGGACTAGGGCTTAAGGTCCTATATACTCCGGGGCATACTGTGGGAAGTATCAGCTTTTATATGGAAGACCTCGCTGATAATGAGGCTTTTAAGAAGGCTGCCTTTACGGGAGATACCTTTATTTGCAGGAAGTGTTGGCAGGGTTGACCTCCTCACCGGGAAGTGAAGATACAATGAAAAGGACACTTAATGAAGTGATTAAGAAGCTGCCTCCTGATACAGCAGTATTTCCGGGGCATGGAGCAGCCACAACTATTGAAAGAGAGATAATGCACAATCCATATTTAAGATAAATTAAATATGAAAATTACTGTAACTTTATCATAGGGTGGCGGTACTTAGCCACCCATATCATATAATGTTTAGAAAGAAAATCGGATGATTGAAATCAGACTTGAAGACGCATCCTTTGAACAGGATATTAGACCTTTAGTTCGTGCATTTTTTAGTAGGGAAGACATGAAGGTTATCATATGTGGCTATAAAGAGCCCTCAAGAGGTGGATGTAAAAGTCTCTGACTATGTTCTATCAGTTCATAATGATGAAAAGCTGATAGAAATGTGGTTCAAGGATGATATGAAAAAGACTGTAAGAAAAATATGAGTACAGTGAAGTAGAAGAGGATAGAAGATTATACAAAAATGAACTAAAAAAAGGTATTATACTCCATACTAAAAAGAATATACAGGTGAAGAGCTTCCTTGGGGAACTCTTACAGGAATCCGTCCGACTAAGATAGCCTGTGACTATATAGAAGAGGGCAGATCTGATGAAGAAGTAAGAAAGTTTTACCACGAGCAGTATCTATGCGGAGAGGAAAAGACAGAGCTTTCCATAGAGATAGCTAAGAAGGAGAATTCACTTTTAAGGGAGATGGATTATAAAAATGGATACAGCATATATATAGGAATTCCATTTTGTCCAACTACCTGTCTATACTGTTCATTTACCTCTTATCCAATTGGTACCTATAAGAAAAAGGTAGGAGAGTACTTAAAGGCGCTTTTCAAGGAAATAGATTTTGCATCTACAATCCTACCTCATAAAAAGCTTACAACTCTCTACATAGGAGGAGGTACCCCACTGCACTTTCTGCTGAGGGAGTTAGAGCTTCTAATTGACTACATCAATATGAAGCTTCCTATGGCAGGGGTTAAGGAATTTACCGTAGAAGCGGGAAGACCTGACAGCATTACGAGAGAGAAGCTTAAAGTAATGAAAAAGGCTTGGCGTAAAGCGTATGTCCATCAACCCTCAGACCATGTCCGATAAAACACTTAAGTTCATAGGAAGGATGCACGATGCAGAAGCTGTCAGAACTGCCTTTCATATGGCAAGGGAAGAAGGGATGGAAGATATCAACATGGACCTCATTGTGGGGCTCCCGGGAGAGAGTGTAAAGGATACCGAATACACATTATCTGAGATAAAAAAGCTAAACCCTGATGATCTTACAGTACACGCACTTGCAATAAAGAGGGCTGCGGCACTTAAGCTAAAGCTTGATGAACTATCAGGTGTCATCCCTATGGATACTGCAAGGCAGCAGGAATTAACCTATGAATATGCAAGGGAAAAACGGTTATGAGCCATATTATCTTTACAGGCAGAAAAAAATATAGCTGACAACCTTGAAAATGTAGGCTATGCAAGACCCGGCAAGGAAGGTCTTTACAACATTCTTATTATGGAAGAAAAACACCCTATCATAGGACTTGGAGCAGGCTCGTCCTGTAAGTTTGTATTTAGGGATGGTAATAGAATAGAGCGTACTGAAAATGTAAAATTTGTTATGGACTATATTGAACGAATTGATGAGATGATTGAGCGTAAAAGAAAATTTTTAGAAGAATTTGAGAGATGCTATAATGATTAAAGCTGATATCAATTCAGGCTGTAAGCTGTCCCACGAAATTGTTTTTAGAAATTGATTTGGATGACCTGATGAAACACGGTATAGTTGTAAAGCAATCTGGCAGAAATGGTAGCAAGAGAATTGGGTGAGCCGGAGGAATTTGTTGAGAAAAAATGGCTCAGGCAGGGCTTTTACACGATATAGGAAAGCTTCGTATAGCTAACTATCTCTACGGAAGGAAGGACGGAGAGCTTAAGGTCGAAGAAATTAAATATGTAAGGATGCACTCTGTGCTAAGCTATGGTATACTTAAAGAAACAGGGCTATGAGCATACCATACTTGATGCAGTCCTCTATCATCACGAGAACTATGACGGCTCAGGCTATCCTAACAACCTAAAAGGAGAAAAAATACCGCTTGGAGCAAGAATACTTAGGATTTGCGATGTCTTTGGTGCTTTGGTAGCGCATAGGCCTTATAGGGATGCCTTTACCGTAGACAAGGCGATAAGACTTATGATAAAGGAGATTAAGAACTATGATATGGCTTGTTTTCTGGCATTACAAAGGATAGTAAACAGCGAGAGCTTTGAGGGGCTTTCTAAGATAATAGAAGAAAACAAAAAGAGCAGTAAAAACGTTTATCAAAAAACATCAGTTAATTTAGACTTATGGTAAGGAGAGATATGATTACAAATAGACCAAAGGGAACCCAGGACTGGTTTGGGGAAAATATGTGGAAACGCACCAGGATAGAAGCTATTGCAAGAGAGCTTTGCTCTGCTTACAATATGGGAGAGATAATTACTCCTGCATTTGAGCATACGGTGCTATTTAACAGAAGTGTGGGTGATACTACAGATGTAGTACAAAAGGAAATGTATACCTTTAAGGATAAGGGAGACAGGGAAATAAGCCTTAAGCCTGAAGGAACAGCAGGAACCATAAGGGCTTATCTTGAGAATAATCTCTATGCTCTTCCACAGCCTATCAAGATGTTCTACTTTACACAGGCTTTTAGATATGAGAGACCGCAGAGTGGTAGGCTTAGACAGCACCACCAGTTTGGGGTGGAGTTCGTAGGTTCTCCAGAGCCTGTAGTTGAGGTTGAGCTAATTACACTTGTAAGCGAATTTATTAAAAGGATTGGCTTAAAGGATGTAAAGCTTCACATCAACAGCATAGGTTATGGTAAGTGCAGGCAGGATTATAATGATGCCCTTGTAAACTATCTAAAAGGACTATGAAGCCGAGCTTTGCGAAGATTGTAAGGTGAGGATGAAGAAGAATCCTTTAAGAGTAATTGACTGTAAGGTACCAAGCTGTAAGGCTATAGTCGAGAAGGCTCCAAGGACTATTGACTTCTTAGATGATGAGTGTAGGGAGCATTTTGAGAAATTAAAGACTATGTTAAGTGAGCTGGGCATCCCTTATGAAGTAGATACGGGGATAGTAAGAGGGCTTGACTACTACACCAAGACCGTATTTGAATTTGTGGATAAGGATGGCTTTACCCTCTGCGGAGGCGGAAGGTATGACGGACTTATCAAAGAAATAGACGGTAAGCAGGATATTCCTGCGGTTGGATTTGGTATGGGTATCGAGCGTATACTTTATTTTCTTGATAAAGAGGGAGTAAGCCTCGGTGAAATGCCTCATCCTAAGCTATATGTAGGAGTGATGGGCGATGAAGTTAGGAGCAAAGCCTTTGAAATAGTTACAAGGCTTAGAAATAAGGGCATTATCGTGGAAACTGACTATCTTGACCGTTCGGTAAAGGCACAGATGAAGTATGCGAATAAGCTTGGAGTAGACTTTGCTGTAGTTATAGGTCAGAATGAGATAGAGAGTGGAGTGGTAATGCTAAAAGAAATGGAGACAGGGAACCCAGACGGAAGTAAATCTAAAGGATTTGGAAACAAAGATGGTTTGCGGATAAGGAGATAAAAAGATGATGGGCAGAGACGGAAACGTGATGGTTTGGGATTCTGAGAGGCAGATATTTAACGAGCTTACTCCTACGGAAATCCTGACATACTTACTTCCTGACGGCAACTTAGAATGCCAGCTTTTTTTAGGATGGCTGCCTCAGGTTAAGAGTGTTTTTCTTTATAGACGCAAGAGGATGGAAATAGTATTTGTAGACGGAATGACATATAATATTCCCAATATGCCTTATTTATATGATAAATTATTTTCAATGAGGCATGGAGTTTAAGATACATCGAAACTTAGCCGGGTAATGGGCTTAACAAAACTTTATAAAAAGAGGATGAAACAATGGCAGAATCAATGAAGGGTATGAAAAGGACCCACAGATGTACGGAGCTTAGCAAGGCTGACGTGGGCAAGATGGTTACGGTAATGGGCTGGGTCGCTAAATATAGGAATAAGGGAGGCCTTATTTTCATAGACCTAAGAGACCGTTCAGGTATCTTACAGCTTGTATATGAGGAGCAGGACTGCGGAAGTGAAGTATTTGAAAAGGCAGCAAAGCTTCGTAATGAGTATGTGGTAGCTGCTACAGGAGTAGTTACAGAGAGAACTGCTGTCAATGAGAACATACCTACAGGTTATATTGAAATCAGAGTAAAAAGAGACAAGAATACTCTCAGAGGCAGAGACAACACCTTTTTGAGATAGTAAACGATCTTAAGACAAAGGAAGAATTGAGGCTTAAATACAGATATCTTGACCTTAGAAGACCAGATATGCAGGAGAAGCTTATGCTTAAAGAGCAGGGTTTTACGCCTTATGCGTGACTTTATGGCAGATGAGGGATTTTTAGAGATAGAGACTCCTATTATGTGTAACTCTACTCCTGAAGGGGCAAGAGATTATCTTGTGCCAAGCCGTGTAAATCAGGGGCACTTTTATGCCCTTCCACAGTCACCACAGGTACTTAAACAGCTTCTTATGCTTTCAGGCTTTGACAGATATTTCCAGATAGCAAGATGCTTTAGAGATGAGGACCTTAGAGCAGACAGACAGCCTGAATTTACTCAGGCAGACATGGAGCTTTCTTTTGTAGATGTAGACGACGTGCTTGATGTAAATGAGCGTCTTATCAAGCATATTATGAAGGAAACAAAGGGCATAGACATAGAGCTTCCTCTTCCTAGGATGAAGTGGAAGGATGCAATGAATGACTACGGCTCAGATAAGCCTGATACAAGATTTGAGATGAAGCTTGTAGACGTATCAGAGGTAGTAAGGGGCTGTGGTTTTGGAGTATTTACCTCAGCTCTTGAAATGAAAAACGGAAGTGTAAGAGGTATCAATGTAAAGGGGCAGGCAGGTATGCCTCGCAAGAAGATTGATGCACTTGTAGACAAGGCTAAGGGCTTTGGAGCCAAGGGACTTGCATATCTTGCTGTAAATGAAGACGGCACTTATAAGTCATCTTTCTCAAAGTTTATGACAGAAGAAGAGCTTGATAAGCTTGTTCAGGCTATGAAGGGTGAAAAGGGAGACTTACTTCTTTTTGCAGCTGACAAGACTTCCCTTGTATGGAATATATTAGGTGCACTCAGACTTGACCTTGGCGAAGAACTTGGACTTATAGACAAGAGTAAGTTTAACTTCCTTTGGATAGTGGAATTCCCTCTTCTTAGCTGGAATGAGGATGAAAACAGGTTCCAGGCTGAGCATCATCCTTTTACTGCTCCTATGGAAGAAGACTGGGTAAATGCTGACAAGGATCCGGGAAGCATAAGAGCAAAGGCTTATGATATAGTATTAAACGGCTATGAGCTTGGTGGAGGATCTGTAAGAATATACCAGGATGATGTACAGGAGAAGATGTTCGAGCTCCTTGGCTTTACTAAAGAAGAGGCTCATAACAGATTCGGCTTCCTACTGGATGCCTTCAAGTACGGAGTGCCTCCTCACGCAGGACTTGCTTATGGAGTAGACAGATTTGTAATGCTTCTTGCTGGTGCTGAAAATATAAGAGAGGTAATAGCCTTCCCTAAGAATAAGGACGCAATGGATCTTATGCTTGGTTCACCGGGCAGGGTTGATACAAAGCAGCTTGATGAACTGGGAATTGAGGTTAAAGCAAAAGAAGATTAGCTAAAAATATATCATATTTTTAAGACTTTTGATTGTTTACAAGATTAAAAATGATGTTTCTATTGATAACTATATTAAATAAATGGTATATAGGTTATAAGGCTGTGTAGTGTCTATAGCCTATATACCAATTTTATTTATGGGAAATTAATTAAGGAGAAAGCTATGAAGGTAGAAATAAGTAATTTCGGTAAAGCAAAAAGACGGTTCAGATGTAAAATGCTATACGCTAAGCAATGAGCGGGGAATGACAGTTAGCCTATTAAATCTTGGAGCCATAGTAAAAGATATCCTTGTTCCTGATAAGGACGGAAAGCTTGTTGATGTTAACCTTGGCTATGACAGTGTAGAAGGCTATTATGACAATCTTGAAGCACTCGGTAGCTTTGTAGGGAGAAATGCAAACAGAATAGGCGGAGCAAGAGTAAGCATAGACGGAGTTACCTATGAACTTGAAAAGAATGACGGAGAGAATAATCTTCACAGTGGAAGTGACCGCTCTCACTATATGATGTTTGATGCAGAAGTCTTTGAGGATGAGTATGCCACAAGGGTAAGATTTATGCGTACATTTAAGGATATGGAACAGGGATTCCCAGGCAAGGCAGAACTTAGTGTAACCTACACACTTACAGAGGATAATGAACTTATATTAGAATACAGGGGGGTATCTGATAAAGATACTGTTATTAATCCTACCAACCACAGCTACTTTAATTTAGACGGAGAGGGAGATATCCTTGGACATAAACTCTACGTAAATGCGGATAGATTTACGGCTATAGGAGAGGATATGATTCCAACCGGTGAACTTGTAGATGTATCAGGCACTCCTATGGATTTAAGAGTAGCCAAAATGGTGGGAGAAGGAGTAGACTCAGACTACCACTATATTAAGCTTGCAAAGGGCTATGACCATAACTTTGTATTAAACAATACTTTCGGAGAGATAGAAAAGGTGGCGGAGTTTTCATCTGATAAAAGTGGAATATCAATGGAAGTGCTGACGGATTTGCCCGGGATGCAGGTATATACAGCCAATTTCCTTGAGAATAAGAAGGGAAAAAGGGGAGCTATATACGGCAGAAGGTCAGGCTGCTGCTTTGAAACACAGTATTTTCCTAATGCCTGCAATGAGAAAAGCTTTGTCTCAAGCATAATAAGTGCGGGAGAGGAGTATAGAAGCACTACAGTATTTAAGTTTATGGCATAAATTTATCTGTTGTAAAAAACATTTAATATTGTTTTACAACACCGCCAAAATGGTGTAAACTGAATTTGTATTAGACAAGTAAAAATAATATTGATTGGAGAAATGAAAAAAATATGAAGAAGCCCGTAATTGGAATTTTCAGGAAGTCTTATAATTGACTCTTCAGGCAGCTTTTGCAGGCTATAAGAGGTCATATGTAAACAATGATTACATTCTCTCAGTGATTAAGAATGGGGTATTCCATTTATCATTCCATTTAATGAGAATGAAGAAGTTGTTAAGGCACAGATAGAAATGGTAGATGGTCTCTTGCTTTCAGGCGGACAGGATGTAGCTCCCAAGAATTATGGAGAAGAGCCTACTCCAAAACTTGGCGATATTTTTCCTGAAAGAGATGATTTTTGAATACGGTCTTCTTAAGGCTGCACTTGAAGCAAATAAGCCTGTACTTGGCATTTGTAGAGAGCACAGATAATTAACACATATTTTAACGGAAGCCTCTATCAGGATCTTAGTTACATAGGAACGGAAGTACTTAAGCACAATCAGGAGAATTCTCCATCAATGGTAACGCATTCAGTTATGATTGATAAGTCTTCAAAACTCTTTGATATCTTTGGAGAGGAGAAAAATTAGAGTAAATTCCTTCCACCATCAGGCAGTGAAAAAGGTAGGGAGACGGTCTTGCCATATCTGCTAAAGCTCCTGACGGAGTTATTGAAGCCATTGAAAAAGACTGATTATCCTTTTCCTTGTTGCAGTACAGTGGCATCCTGAGATGTTGCACCTGACAGTGGAAATGATGAATAAATTATTTATACGCTTCATAAAGGAGGCTGCGAATGAATAAAAAAATGAAGTTCTGGTCTATTGTGCTTCTTACAATCAACTCAATCATCGGTACCGGAATTTTCCTTTCACCTGGAGGGGTTACTAAGCAGGCAGGAAGCATGGCACCTTTTATCTATATTTGTGCAGCTATATTTGCAGCAGTGCTGGCAGTAACCTTTGCAGCAGCAAGTAAGTACGTAGTTAAAAACGGTGCAGCCTACTCCTATGCAAGGGCGGCCTTTGGAGCCAATACAGGTATGTTCATAGGTGTAACTAGATATGTATCTGCAAGTATTGCCTGGGGAGTTATGGCTACAGGTGTAGTAAAGAATGCACTTTCAATAGCGGGCATGGACCCTAAAAATATGGTTAATGTGACCGTTGGATTTTTAGTGCTTATGCTCCTCTTATTTATTATAAATGTGAAGGGTACAGCTTTCTTGACGCTTATAAGTGACCTTTCTACAGCAGGCAAGATGGCTGCGCTTGCAATAACTATTGTTGTGGGTATTGTAATCATAGTTACAACGGGAGAAAACCATATTTCAGATGTAGAACTCCTTACCAATGCTGACGGAAGCCCGCTTATTCCTGCAATGGATGCAACTGTGTTTGTAACAGCCGTCATATCAGCCTTCTATGCATTTACCGGATTTGAGAGTGTAGCCTCTGGTGCAAGCGATATGGAAAATCCTGAAAAGAATCTACCGAAGGCTATTCCTCTTGCCATAGGTATAATTGCAGTAATTTACTTTGGCATCGTGCTGGTGGCAATGATGATAAATCCTGTTGCTCTTGTACAGACAGAAGAGGTAGTGGTACTTGCTTCAGTATTTTCCAATAAGATAATCAGAGGAATTATTGTTTTAGGTGCTCTTATTTCTATGTTTGGTATCAATGTAGCCGCTTCATTCCACTCTCCAAGAGTATGTGAAGCTATGGCTAAAAGATGGCATTTTGCCTGCCTTCCTTGGAAAACGTAATGCAAATGATATTCCTCTCAATGCCTTCGTTCTTACAGCAGCCCTTGCGATTATTGTACCTATGTCATTTATGTATGATATGCAGGGAATAATGATAATTAGTGCAATAGCTAGGTTTGCCCAGTTTATTATAGTTCCTCTTGGTGTTATTGTATTTTTTATGGGCAAGCAGAAAGAAGAGATTATCGATGCCAGGAAAAGTGTAATCACAGATGTGGTTTTCCCGGTAATTTCAGTTATTCTCACGGTTATTCTGCTGTACAAGTTTAACTGGAAGGGACAGTTCTCGGTTACAGATGAAACAGGAGCTTCACGCATTAACTGGTATGCAATCATAGCCATGATAATAGGTTATGTAGTGCTTCCTTTAGCTGTATACGTTAATTCTAATTCAAAGAAAAAATAAGAACCGGAGGTAGTAGCAGTGAAAGGATTAAATACAAAGATGCTTCACGGTTATCCGGTAATTGACGGATATACAGGTGCGGCTTCCATACCTAAGTATCAGACATCTACGTTTGACCAGAAGAGCTGTTATGTAGATGGCAAGAAATACAGCTATACAAGATTCGGAAACCCTACAGTTATGGCACTTGAAAGTGCAGTAGCTAAGCTTGAAGGCGCTAAGCATGCCCTCGTATTTTCATCAGGAATGGCAGCCATTAGCAATGTGCTTATGCTTGCAGGAGCAGGAGGTCATGTAATCTTCCCATGCGAAGTGTACGGAGGTACCTTCCAGTTTGCAACAGAGGTTATGCCAAGGCTTAATATGGAGGTTTCCTTCCTAGACTATGACAATTTGGAATTAGTTGAAAGTACAATAAAGGAAAATCACCAAGATACTCTACATTGAGACTCCATCTAATCCTCTTCTTAAGGTGACGGACATAAGGAAGCTTGTAGAAATAGCTAAAAAGCATAAACTAATTACCATAGCAGATAATACCTTCATGACTCCTTTTTATCAGCGTCCGCTTGAGCTTGGAGTAGACATAGTTGTAGAGAGTATGACTAAGTTCATCAACGGACATAGTGATGTGGTAGCAGGCATGATTGCAACCAACAGTGATGAATACATAGGATGTTTGGGACTTTTCCAGAAGAACTTCGGTGCTATCATGGGAGTAGAGGATGCCTGGCTTGTACTTCGTGGAATGAAGACTATGGGACTTCGAATGGAGAGTCTGTGTCTAACGCAGCTGCTATCTCAGAGTTTCTTGCTAAGCAGCTAAAGATAAAGACAGTATATTATCCGGGAATACCGTCCTGCAGATACTATAAGATACAGATGAGTCAGGCAACATCAGGTGGAGCTGTTCTTTCTTTCAAGTTCCACACCAAGGAAGAATATGGATAAGTTTGTTGATAAAAATCAAAATTCCTATTTACGCAGTGAGCCTTGGAGGTGTTGAGTCAATTATTTCTCACCCTGCCACCATGTCACATAAATGTATGTCTAAGGAAGACAGACTTAAGTATGGAGTCACAGATGAGATTCTTAGGCTTTCCTGCGGCATTGAGGATATCGAAAGACCTCATTGAAGACCTGGAGCAGGCACTCGCAGACTAAATATTTGGCTTTTTAAGTTACTTTTGATTAAATCTAACAACCCGCATTTTCTTTTGGAAGATGCGGGTTTTATTTCATTATAAAGTTAGCCTGATATATAAATAAATTATAATTATTCCAACCACTTACTTATAATAACAACAATTATATACTCAATTATCCCATAAAGGGTAGAGGTAAGGCTATAACCATGTGAGGCTGCAAGATTATTTATATCTGAAATTTTCCGCTACGGCCATAGCAAGTGAGATAATACTGAGTAAGACACCTGCAGGAATGGCAATGTGCCTAAGTAGAAAAAGGATATCATCAAATGAACGCTTTCCGGATATAAGTATTGCACCAAGGTTGATAAAAACCAAAATAACCAAAGGTTGGTAAGTCAAAAAGACTACGATTACCTCACTTAAATTAAGACTTGATAGTATTCCTATTAAAAGGGCAACTGCAATAAACAAAGCAAGTCCTGCAAACAATTTTGCAACTACCTTTTTCTTAGAAAATTTATTCTCACGAATAATTTCGACAATATTTGTTTCAGCCTTTTCAAGGCAAATCTCTTCGATTAAGATATTCACCTGAAAGCAGCTCATTTACTTTGATATTAAGAGCATCACATAAAGTTTCATAATAAGAGATATCTGGAAGACTTTTCCCTGTTTCCCACTTTGATATGGTCTTATCACTAACACCTATTTTATCTGCAAGTTCCTTTTGAGTAAGTCCGGCCTTTGTTCTAGCCATTAAAATAAAATTGCTTATTTTCACAGTATCCATACTTTACCTCCTAATAAGTGATTGCGCCTATATTATAGTGCCGGAGCAAAGGAGAGTTCAACCTACAATTTGTAGAATTGCTCTACTATCCGTAGAATGGTACGAAAAAGGAACCAATACACTTATCTTAGTGTGTTGATTCCTTTCTATCAAATGGCATTAAATATTCTTAACACCAACATCATTTAATTTTTACTTAGTTCCATAGATTCTATCACCGGCATCTCCAAGCCCGGGGAGAATATATCCACTTTCGTTTAGCTGTCTGTCGACTGCACCAATGTAAATATCTACATCAGGATGAGCGTTACTAAGAGCTTCAACACCCTCAGGCGCAGCTATGAGGCAGAGAAAACGAATACTCTTTATTCCTCTTGCCTTAAGACGGTTAATAGCAGCTATGGCTGAACCACCTGTAGCAAGCATTGGATCAACTACAAAGATATCTCTTTCATCAGCATCCTTAGGAAGCTTACAGAAAATATTCCACAGGCTCTAAGGTCTCTTCGTCCCTATACATACCTATGTGTCCCTACTTTTGCGTTAGGTATGAGATTAAGTATACCATCTGCCATATGAAGTCCTGCACGCAGAATAGGTACAATACAAAGCTTCTTTCCTGCAATTTCCTTAACTATTGTCTTCTCTAAAGGCGTCTCTATTAGCTTATCGGCAAGATGAAGATCCCTGGTTGCCTCGTAGCAAATGAGCATCGCTATTTCTGAAACTAAGTCACGGAATTCTTTAGTTGATGTATCTTTGACACGCATAATACCGATTTTATGCTGAATTAACGGGTGATCCATTACTATTACTTTTGACATGATATCCTCCTGAATATACTGACTGAAATTTCTCCTACGTTTCTACTAAATTTTAATTCAATAAAGTAATAATTACAAGAGGGTATGTAAAAATAAATTAAAAAGTGTGAGCATTCTGCGTAGAGAGAGTTAAATTCTTAAGAAACTAAAGAAGAATCTTAAAAACAAAAATGATTCCCCGAAAACGGGGAACCACTTAAGAAAAGAACTAATATTACTTGTTGCCTGATGTGCTTGAGCTGCTTGTTGTAGCAGAAGTAGTGCTACCTAGCAGAAGTAGTGCTTCCTGTAGAAGAAGTCTTGCTTCCTGTAGCAGAGTTGTGCTGCCAGCAGCAAAGTATTTGCATTGCTTGTTGTTGAAGCGCTCTTATTTTGCTGAAGCAGAAGTATTTGTAGTGCTTGTTGTTGTCTCTTTCTTTTCCACATCCTGTAACAAGACCTGCTGTACCAACAGCAAGTACAAAGACTGCAGCTAAAAACTAATTTTGTCTTTTTCATTTTTAATCTCCTTTTTGCTGTTATTTTCCTGTTTGAAAATTACAGTAATAATAAATATCACTCTGAGAATAAAAAGTCAATAAAACAGATAAAAATACACAGATAATTCACAAAATCTAGATTAACTCTCTTTACAATAAAAAAAGCCGTCTGCAAGCATAAAACCCGCAGACAGCCTTCATAAAGCGTATATTCTAATTATAATCAGATGACCTATAAGTATAATTACTGAACAGGCTTTAAGAGCCCCATCAATTTCAGCAAGAGCCTTAGCGCCACCTTCTACAGTAAAGATCTTACTCTTATCGATTCCTGCTTCAATTAAGATGCCTGTTGTCTTTTCAGCGCCTCTCTTACCTGAGTTACATACGATGTAGATATTCTTTCCATCATTAAGCTTAGAAGTAGCATACTCCTTCATAGCTGTCTCGAGAGAAAGTATCCTCAAGAGGGAAGATTGGCTGCCATTCTGAACCTTCAACAGCTCCCTTCTTGTAGTTCTCTTCTTCTCTAACATCAAGGATATGACTGTCTGTAACCTTTAATACATCAGCAGCTGGAATGTACTGATATGCCACAGCGGAAGCAGTACTTGCAGTAGAAGTCTTACTTGTGCTATCGCTTTTGCTTCCACAACCTGTTACAGCACCTGTGGTACCAAGTGTAAGTGAAAGTGCAGCTACCAATGCGATAATCTTTGTCTTTTTCATTTTTGAACTCCTTTACTTTCTTTTTCATTTGCAAAAACATACCATGTACTTTTTATCACGATAACTTAAATAAGTCAAATAGAAATGCACAATAAAGAGGCATAATTATTACAAACATTTATAAATACAATAAGTTTATGATTATCATACTACTATAAAATGTATTCTCAAATATGTAGTGTAAAAAGCCTTATATTGTATTCTAAAAAAAGTACAATATAAGCGTATTTCAGGAGTTTTTATGTATTAAAAGATAAACATTATCAAAATTAGTTGACTTTAGATTGTGCGTAATCTATATTTAAGTCAAGAAGCAAAACAATAGTTAACAAAAACTTATACACTAAGTGAAAGAGGTTAATGATGAGAGAAGAATGGAGCGGCTTTACACCGGGGATTTGGGAAAAAGAAATCAATGTTCGTGATTTCATTCAGAGAAACTACACCCCATACGAAGGAGATGATACCTTCCTTGCAGGACCTACTAAAAGAACCGAGGAATTGTGGGCTCAGGTAATGGATCTTACATTGAAAGAGCGAGCTAAAGGCGGAGTGCTAGATATGGATACCAAGATTGTATCTACAATCACTTCACACGGACCTGCATACCTTGATAAGGAGAAAGAAACTATAGTTGGTTTCCAGACCGATGTACCTTTCAAGCGTTCCCTTCAGGTAAACGGTGGTCTCAAAATGGCTATGAAAGCCTGTGAGAGTAACGGATACGAAGTTGATCCTCAGATAGTAGAGTTTTATTCCAAATATAGAAAGACACATAATGACGGTGTGTTTGATGCGTATACAGCTGAAATGAGAGCCTGCCGAAGCAGCCACATTATAACCGGTCTTCCTGATGCCTACGGAAGAGGCCGTATAATAGGAGATTACAGAAGAGTTGCTCTTTACGGTGTAGACAGACTTATCGAAGAGAAGAAGAAAGAAAAAGAGACAACAAGAACTACAATGTACTCCAACATAACAAGGCTTCGTGAGGAGCTCTCAGAGCAGATTAAGGCACTTAACGAGCTTAAGGAGCTTGGTCAGATTTATGGTTTTGATATATCAGGACCCTGCCCACGATACTAAGGAAGCTGTACAGTGGCTCTACTTTTGCTTACCTTGCTGCAGTTAAAGAGCAAAATGGTGCAGCAATGAGTCTTGACGTACCTCAACCTTCCTCGATATCTATGCAGAGAGAGACCTTAAGGCAGGTAAATATACTGAGGAAGAGATTCAGGAATTTATCGACCACTTTGTAATGAAGCTTCGCTGTGTTAAATTTGCCAGAACCCCTGATTACAATGAAATCTTCTCGGGAGACCCAACTTGGGTAACAGAGTCAATTGCAGGTATGGGAATAGATGGAAGAACCATGGTTACAAAGATGAGTTTTAGATACCTTCACACTCTTTCAAACCTTGGAACCTCACCTGAGCCAAACCTCACAGTACTTTGGTCAGTAAGGCTTCCTGAGAACTTCAAGAGATTCTGTGCCAAGACCTCAATCCAGTCTTCATCCATTCAGTACGAGAATGATGACCTTATGAGGGTAACTCACGGTGATGACTATGCTATTGCTTGTTGCGTATCTTCTATGAGACTTGGTAAGGAAATGCAGTTCTTTGGAGCTAGAGCAAACCTTGCAAAGTGCCTCCTTTACGCTATAAACGGAGGAGCAGATGAGGTTAGCGGTAAGCAGGTTGGGCCTAAGTTCCGTCCTATTACAGGGGATTATCTTGAGTTTGATGAGGTTTGGGAGAAGTTTAATGACATGATGGAATGGCTTGCAGGAGTATATGTAAACTCACTCAACATCATTCACTATATGCACGATAAATATTGCTATGAGAGAATCCAGATGGCTCTTCATGACAAAAATGTACATAGATGGTTTGCAACCGGTATTGCAGGACTTTCAGTTGTTGCGGATTCACTATCAGCTATCAAATATGCTAAGGTTAAGGTCATCCGCAATGAGGCAGGGCTTGCAGTTGATTACGAGGTAGAAGGAGACTTCCCTAAGTATGGTAATGATGATGACAGAGTAGATAATATTGCCTATGATGTAGTCGACATTTTTATGGGCTACATAAAGAGAAACCATACCTATCGTGATAGTGTACCTACAACATCAATACTTACAATCACTTCAAATGTAGTTTATGGACGTGCAACAGGCTCTACACCTGACGGACGTAAGAAGGGTGAAGCGTTTGCACCTGGAGCTAATCCAATGCACAGACGTGATACCCACGGAGCTATGGCAAGTCTTAGCTCAGTTAGCAAGCTTCCTTTTAAGGACGCACAGGATGGTATTTCCAATACTTTTTCAATTATTCCTGATGCACTCGGCAAGGGAGACAAGATATTCTTTTGGCGATTCAATTGAATTTGACAACAAGTTTTCTTGTGCCTGCGATGAGCCTAATGTCATTGTTCCTGAGGGAGAATAATGTAATCTATCAGGTAATGATACCTGTTGATGATAAAAAGAACTCTTAATTAACCAACCTGAACTTTACAGATATTTGTGAAGTATTTAGGGTAATAACAGTCTGTGAAGCAGACAAAATGAAAGGAGAATACTATGTCAGTTAGTGAAGCTCAGATTGATAACCTTGTAAACCTTATTGATGGTTATGCAGAAAAAGGTGGACACCACCTCAATGTAAATGTATTTACTAAAAGAAAACCCTGCTTGATGCTCAGGCACATCCTGAGAAATATCCACAGCTCACCGTTCGTGTGTCAGGATATGCAGTTAACTTTGTAAAGCTTACAAAGGAACAGCAGGATGAGGTTATTTCAAGAACCTTCCACGAAGGAGTATAAGAAGTATAGGTGGCTGTCGCATTAAAGTAGCTTTGGTGTGACAGCCTTTTTTGGAGGCAGCTATGGGAAATGAAGAGATTAAGGGCAGGGTACATTCTATAGAGACCTTTGGTACTGTTGATGGTCCGGGTACAAGGTATGTGATATTTTTGCAAGGATGTCCAATGCGCTGTAAATACTGCCACAATCCGGATACCTGGGACTTTGCAGGTGGTAAGGAAATGACTCTTGATGAGATATTTGCAGGATATTATTCTAAGAGAGAATTCTACAGAAAGGGTGGTATAACCTGTACAGGTGGTGAACCGCTTGGACAGCTTAAGTTTGTAACTGCTCTTTTTAAGAGGGCTAAGTCGGAAGGCATACATACCTGTCTGGATACTTCAGGAATATATTATCCTCTTAAGCCTGCTAATAATGGAAAGACAGAGGAAGAATATCTAAGCAGCGGCGCTTACAAGAGTTACGAAAAAAGATTGGCTGATTTTTCTGAACTTTTTAAGGTGACTGATCTTGTACTTTTAGATATAAAACACTCCGATCCGGAGGGACATAAGGAGCTTACAGCCAATTCCATTGAGCCTGTTTTAGCCTTTGCCAAGGCACTTGAAGAACACAGGATTCCTATTTCAATCAGGCATGTAGTAGTTCCCGGAATTACCTTTAATAAAAAGGAGCTTCGTGGAGTGGGCGAAATTATGGCTGGGCTTAACAATGTAGTCGGACTTGAAGTACTTCCTTATCACACAATGGGAGTAAATAAATATCAAGAACTGGGAATGGAATACCCTCTTAGCGGAGTGCCTGGTTTTATCCAAAGAGGAGGCAGCGGCCGCAAAGAATATCATACTTTATTCTATGCAGGGAAAAGAGAAAAAATGATGGCAGGGAGTAATCCGCAGTCATCATTTTTTTCTTTATCAATATTTTCTAAAATTCTTAGTATGTATTAGAACTATTGCGAGGTAAGTAAAACATCGTTTAGCCTTCTCTAAACTTATCCTTATATTTCCTTGTAACTATGTAGTAACAAACTAAATGGCTTAAAAATGTAATTGTCCAAGTCACGGGATAAGATATGAATAGTATGTCAAGTGTTCTAAACTTCACGAATACAGTATATATCCATAATATTCTAAGTCCACAGGCACCTACCAGTGAAACTATCATAGGAAGGATGGAATATCCTATACCACGCATTGCGCCAACCATTACATCCATAAGCCCACATAAGAAATACATTGTAGATATAATGGACAGCCTTATAAGCCCATAGCTTATCACCTCAGCCTCATTATTGTAGGCAGAGAGCAGGAACTTACCAAAGAAATAAGCGGAATTACCAAGTACAAGTCCGGTTATCGTAACAATAATCAGGCAGTTGATAAGCACCATTTTTATACGCTTAAATTTCCCGGCACCGAAATTCTGACTGGTGAAGCTTATGCAGGTCTGGTGCAAGGAGTTCATTGACACATACACAAAGCCCTCTATATTGCTTGCGGCAGTATTTCCAGCCATAACAGTTGAACCAAATGAGTTGACAGAGGACTGTATAAGTACATTTGATATTGAAAAGATACAGCCCTGAAGTCCGGCAGGAAGCCCTATTTTCATAATATCAACGCATTTAGAAGGATTAATCTTAATTCTGTTAAAGTAAAGCCTGATTGCACCTGTTTCGTGCTTTAAGCAAAGCAGTATGAGAACACAGGAAACTCCCTCAGAGATAACTGTTGCAATAGCAACACCGGCTACACCCAAGCTAAATACAGTGACAAGAAGAATATTTAGAATCACATTTATCACACCTGCTATAGTCAGATAGTACAGAGGCCTCTTTGTATCTCCGATAGCCCTTAGTATGGCTGCCCCAAAGTTAAGTATGAGGTTAAGAGGCATTCCAAAGAACAAGATCCTCATATAAAGAGTGGACTGGTCTATAACATCCTCAGGAGTGGCCATCATCTCTAGAAGCGGGCGTGTAGCCACAATGCCAACGATAAGCAGTATGAGCCCACCTACGATGCCTAGTGCTATCGAGGTATGTACTGTCTCTGAAACAGACTTATCATCTTTTGCTCCCTGGTACCTTGCCACAAGTACATTGGTACCTATGGATAGTCCCTATAAACAGGCTTACAAGCAGGTTAATAAGCGAGCCTGTAGAGCCTACAGCTGCAAGAGCAGTCTTTCCTGTAAATCTTCCTACAACTATAACATCAGCAGTATTAAACAGTAGCTGAAGTATACCGGATAGCATTACAGGGATAGTAAATTTAATTATTTTGGTAGTAAGCGGACCTTCTGTCATGTCCATACGATAAGAAATTCTAGTTGTTTTTCTCCGCTATGATATCTCCTTAGAATCAAATATGTATTGATATGAGTGCCAAATACTTCTGACACTATCACCACTAATCATTGAATATTAACAATATTCGTATCCTTTAATTCTATTACAGACTTGCGATAAAGTCAAAGGCAATTAATCCTCCATTTACACTGCGAAATTGAATAATAAAAAGCTAATAATTATGAGATTTATGTGTAGATAATTTTAGAAAATGACATAATTTTAACATTAAATTCTGTAATACTAAGTGATAAAGAGACAAAGCTACCTTAAGTAAATTGGAGGGATGAGCATGAAGTTTATATTAAGAATAGGAATAAATATTGGAGCTTGTCATCTTTTTATGTTATTTTGTGCTTTCTTTTATAGGTGAATTGATAGATGAACTGGTGATTATCCAATGTTTGCAATTTTAATGTTTCCTATTTTGAATATTGCTATATTATATGGAGTTAACTTGCTTTTTAATAAAAATAAAATTTTTGCGAATTTCAAAGAGTAAAAGTTTATGGAGTGTCACTCTAGGTATTGCAATTCTTGGATTATACTTTTTATATGGAGCACTTTTTCCGGATTATTCTGAATATAATAGTGTTGTTGCCAAGGTTGCGTTAGATAGTGCTAATGGTCTTTTAGTAATGAACTGCTTGATTATGCTTATTTTGAGTATAATATTGAACTTTACTTTTTAAAAAATATAAGCCAGGAACATTCAAAGCACTGAAGAAATTAGATGATAAAAGCTTTAACTACAAAAAGACGCTTAGGGAATAGTAGAGTTACTGTTACCCTTCTAGGGATAATATCTGAGATATAACACAAGGGAATTTGTAACTAAAAAGCCTGTAATTCTGACTTCAGAAAAAGGAGATATAAAGCATAATAGCAAATAAAAACTTTGACTTTAACGGTATAATATATGCTCCAAATGGCACAGTTACAATAACAGGTTATGATGTTAAATTCAACGGCATCATAATAGCAGATAAAATCTTCATAACTGGTACTAACACAGATATCACTAATACAATTGACTTAAGCAAGTTAGAGAGGTAGCTATGAAACAGCTGAAAAACTTTAAACAGAATCTAATGTTTCTGATGAGAATATGTGCAATGCTATAGCCTGCTATTTCTTTCTTGTATGCACTTTCATAGGCTTGAAAGAAATTGCAGTTGCAAAGTATTTTAGGTATAGTAATGCAATCAGCCTGTACTTTATTATTGCTGTATATTACTAATATATTGTTTAACAAAGCTCGTAACTCCAGACTATCTACAAATGGTTTGAGGTGTATTACATTAGCTACCTTAGTTCTTGGATTATATCTCATCTGTAAAGCATTATTGCTTGATGAAGATAAGGCATATGGTCTATTAGCTAGTCTTGAGGTATTTTTGCAATTAGTAGTTTTATGATGACAGGTCTTAGTATTCCGTTAAATATTATCATAGAAAAAAATACCTGAAGCCGTGAAGTAAAAAAACTAACTTTGACGAAAAATGCCCACGCTACCGTGGCTTATTAAAAAGTTTTATATTTTGGTGAATTGAAAAAGTAAGTTCCGCATCTGAGCCTCTATATTTTATATTCAAGTTTAGAGTGGAACTTACTTTTTTTCAAATAAAAGATAAAAATGTCGATAAAACTTTGATTGATTATTTGCCACTATTGTTATATACTTAGCTTAAATCATTTTTTTGAGGAGGCAGTATATGGAATATACGGAAAAAAGAAAGGCAGAAAGACTTCCGATTGATCTTATACTTGGAGTATCAGAGCTTTTCAAACAGGACAATGAGTTTATTAAAAATGTAAATGCGCCTATTGAAGTTTATGATATATCAAGAGGAGGCATAGGCTTTCACAGTGAGAGCGAATTGCCTGTCGGGTACTACTTTAATGCCAGAATTCAGGTGACAGACGACTTGCACTCTGCATTCTATACAGTTGTTAAGATTATAAGAAAATCATATGTAGATGATAAAGTACATTCCTATGGCTGCGAGTTTGTGGGCTTTCCTTCAGTACTTAACTACATATTTGATGACTTTTGAAAAAGAAAAATAGCAGAGAAAAATGGGAAAAATAAAAATAACAAGAGATAAGGACAGTGGGTAATTGCCTGCTGTCTTTTTGAATTAATCCAAGTGCTTATATGTAATCCTCTGTCAAATTAAACATATACAATGGAGACTTAGACAGTGTGTAAGTCATAAAGTGGCATTGTTTGATAGAGAATAGATATAAATATGCAGATATATATTAAAACACAATAAACAACCATTTGCATTTGTGTTGACGAAACTACTAACCGTGATAAGATTTGTTATTGGAACTAATATTAAATCTGTAAAGGAGGATTTATGAAGGCGTGTAAGAGAATGCTTGCATTTATTTTTGGTGTTGTCACTTGTATTTACAGGTGTCATTATGGATGCATTTACTGTACGTGCAGATGTAGAGACTGGAGCCATACTTGCTAATGTGAGTATGGGCAGAAAAGACCCCGTTAAAGCTATTGGTGGGAAACGGGCTTTCAAATTGGAAGGGACGAACCTTAAGTTTAATAGTACTAAGGCTAAGGTTACTTTGAAAGATAGTACGGAGGATATTACTGAGATTAGTGATACATTATCTCCTGTGAGGGTAGACCTGGATAGAGAAACATTGTATTCGCATATCAATGTTAGCTTGTCTTTTCCGGCTAATGATTCCACTCAAGACAAGGTATATGTAGTTAGTTTTTGAGTGTAGATGGTGGGAAAACTTTTAATGACAAAAAGTCTGAATCACACGAATCAGGTTTGTCAGCTGTACCTATTGAGGTTACTGTATCAGGGAAAAAGTCAGAGAAACCAAATCCAGAGAAACCAAATCCAGGAATAGATCCTGTTCCTGCTAAGAATCCTGTGGTTAGTGGTATAACCGTAACAGGACAGTATGGTGAATTGGTTGCCCTGTCAATTAAAGGAAAAGACTTGACTGGAGCGAAGTTTAAGGAGAAGGTAACTAACGAGGACGGTACTGCCGTAGAAGGATATAGCCCTGCAAAATGGGGAAAGATTTATGATTCAGGATTTTCTCAGAACATAGTTTTACCTATAAACAATACAGAAAAATGACATGCTTACAAAATATATATCAGTATAGATGGTGGCAAGACTTTTCTGGAAGACAAGGCAGTAGCTGTAAAAGTACCCGGAAAGGCACCAGAGTCAAATGCAGAAGTCATCTCTATTAAAAAAGCAACAAGAGAACTTGGTAATGAGGGAGCAAGTATAACCATTACCATTAATACAAATGAGAAGACTACAAAGGATAAAAATTAAAACTAGAGTTACCAAAAATCTATGATGGTGTTGAGGGAGATTGTTACCGGCATAGTAGTAGGTGTAGACAAACTCAAAAGATGATGGGAAGTCGTTTAATATAAGTGCAAGCTTCCCTAAAAATGACAGGAAGAATGCCGTAGAATATAGGATTGAATTCAATGCTAAAGGCTCCGAGATAGAGTTTCAGTCAACACCTGTATTTAAGGCGACCGTCGAGGGAACAGGCATAGAGGAAGAAAAAGGCAATGGTTGTCTATTCTATCAAGGCTTCAACACCTGCACTTCCTAAGACAGGAGGAATGAGTAATATCACTGTTAGGGGTGAAAATATTGATGTAGATAAATTAGTTCCTGCCATCACAAAGATTGTTGAAGGTGTTTCAACACCTGTTGAATTAAAATTTGACAAGATGGGAGGGGGTAAATCAGCAGTATTTATGATTACCTTTCCAGAGACATTATCTGATAAGGCTGATACCTATAACATAACAATTGGTGGCAAGAATGCTATAGTTACTGTTGGTGGAAGAGTAGCAGGTGCTTTACTTGATATACTTCCAAGCAAGGTGTACACCAACAAAGACAAGACTATAATTACTGTCTATTTTGAGTGAAGACATATTTGCTGTATCTGACGATTATAAGGAACTAAAAATGGCATAACCCTAATAGAGAATAGAGATGGAACAGAGACCAAGCGTAAAGCTTAGTGAAAAATGACCTGGTGGCTATAGATGGTAATAGAATTATCATTACCTTAGAGGCTCCTTTTGATGGAGAAATTAATTCTAAAATTGAAATTGGTGAAAGACTGCTCAAAAAAACAGTAAAGGTAATGAGGCTAGGAAGTTTTCTTACTTCGTCGAAATAGCAAAGACCATAATAAATTCTGCTGAATTTACAAAAGGTGAGGTACTTACTAACAAAGGTGGAGAAGTAGAAGTTAAGCTTACAGGAGAAGGATTTATGAAGTCATTACAAGGCTTGAAAACTCCTGTAAATACTCTGGTTAAGGTGCTTGAAAATAACAAATCAAAGACAGAACTCTATGGCATAGTGACTAAGCTAGGGAAAAAAAGAAAATAGCGATAAGATTAAGATAACTACCAATGAAGAGGGTACAGAACAGACTATAGTATTTCACTCTTCCAGCCAATGAAATTCAGGAAAGACCAAGACTTATTCTGTGATGGTTTCCCTAGACGGAGGACTCACCTACAGCTCTGCACTTGGAGTTAATATCCTTGAAAAATAGGGCAAAGAGACTGGTAGCCTCAGTTCTTCCTACAGGCGAAAAATGACGGCAAGCCTAGTCTTAGCTTTATGTCAATTACCTCTTATGGTACACAGGGGTGGTGGAAAAGAAGAGGCAGACATTACCCATACAGAGACTCCTATTGGTCAGGAAAGTAAGAAGACCTGGGTAACTGCCTTCGGCGCAAACCTTGACAAGAGCTTAACAAAGATAAGAATAATTGACAGAAATGGAATTATCTGGTACCCGCTCCAGAATGAGGGCACTTCAGATAGTACATCCAATTTCATCATGGTTAGCTCAGACGGAACAGGTATCTTCGGTAACGGCAATACTCAGATGCTTGAAGTAATAGGTATGAACAATATCCTTACAACAGAAACCTTTACATACCAGCTCGCAGTAGATGGCAAGAACTACGACACAGAAACTGTGGTAACCCTTACAGTTCCTTATGATGGTGGAGCTAAAAACACCAAGAAAGAAATGACTGAAGACTTTATTAGAAATATAAAAAGTAAGTCATGTAACAAGCGACAGGAAAAGGTTCTTGAGGCTGAAACAGAGGTGAGAGGTTATTCATGGTCAAAGCTTAGGTCATTTGGAATTAAAGACAAAGAATTCCCTAATTGTAAGGTAATTGGATATAGGAGAAATGGTAGTGAAGAGATTACGCCTATCACAGGGCTTTATGAGGATTTGGTAGGAAAAAAACTGAATCAGTGGAATTTGTTTACGATGAAGCAATTCCTACTGTTGAGACACAGGAAGTAGTCCCTTCACATTCACCTTTTGACATTATTCCGGGTGTAAATACCTCTCCTTCAAAAAATACTGAGATTAAGGATATAGCAGGAGGCAATACTCCTCTTGATGATGGCAAGGGTGCCCCTAGTACAGATAAAAAGTCATGGTTTGCAACAAGAAAGAATATCTTAAGAATAACTAAAGAGGCACTGCATACACTTGGCACGAAAGTAAAGAGTATACGCTTATCTGTTAAGGATGGTTCAGTTTCTTTACGTGTAAAAGAGCTTAAAAGATGTAACAGACGGCACTTCTTATCTTAAGATTATTAAAAAAAGAACAATGTAAAAGCCGTTAAAAGGGTTCTTAAAAATAAAAAAAGTATGCAAGCTTTAAGGCAGCATACGGAAGCAGGCTTTATGATGTAAAAGCTTGTTGTAAAAGGCAAGAACATAACTAAAAACTACATCAAAGCTAACTGTTTCTCTTAATACAGGAAAAGACAAAAAAGGCAGTATATATGTGCTGAACCTTAAGACAGGAAAAGAAAAATTAAGGCAAAGTATGACAAAAAGACAAAGTCAGTTGTATTTAGTACAAAGGAACTTGGAAAATTTGTTGTAACTTTGAAAAAGTAATTAAATCTGGACTTTTTGCGATATCACCTTGTAGTCTCATACAATAAAAATATTTATGCTACTACACTGTGTGGAATGCGATATGTGGCCTATGTAGTGAAGAATTGAGTTAAGAGTAGTTAGAGTTAAAGAACCGGCCTGGGACAAATCCTAAGCCGGTTTTTTCATGACAGAAAAATATCAAGAAATCACACATAGGCTAATGTGTTGATGTAGCCTATGTGCTGTGAATCTCTAAGTAATTCCATATTATATAAAATTACGCCCTCATATCAAAGGTATATCTGCTAAAATTATTGCTTTCAACCTCAGAAGGGATGAAGTCATTTATAGGGTTAAATTCGCCGGACAACAGCCTTTTTTTCCTCTTCTTTATCAGTAGTCTTTATGACCTCGCTTTTTGGATTAAATCCCTGCTTTGTAGAGTGCACTGTCAAGCTCAAAAAGATTATCTGTTATGAGCTTTCCTGAACTGTCATCATTAAGGAAAAATCTGGTAGATACAGCCCCCTCATTTAACTCGATTCTTATATTCATTCCACCGAGACTCTTCATGTCAAGGTGTAGAAGACAGGATATACCATTTCCTCCTGACACCCTTTTTCTATGCTTATCGGAATAGACATATAAATCTCCGGTTGTGGTCTGACCGTTCATCCTTATAGGAAGTTCCGTAAAGTTATACATCTGATTCATTTCATTCATAAAATTCATATTCTGTTTGGTCTGCCCAAGGTCTGTAGAAAGCTTGGCTGAGGCACCTCCTGCTGTATTGTCAGCCAGAGTCTTAAGCTTGTCTATCTGTTCATCCATCCTCTTGTAGAGATTAAGTACGGCATCCTTTTCAGTCAGCTCCTCCGCCGAAAGAGTCCAGTCTGTATGGATTAGCATTTTAAGGGTTTTTTGAAAATCATTTGATTTAAGCAAAGCCTGTTTAAGTTCAGGTGGAAGGTTTTTATTGTCAAGGAGTTCCTTTATATGACTTGCTGCCTCGCTAAGGGTTGCACTTTCGGGAGAAGCCCTGAAAGCATATCATTTGTAGCAGGAAGTCCCTTTCCTGTCAAATCAGTTACCTGCTTCATAAGATTATCAAGCTTAGATAGGTCTGCTTCAGGCAGGGGTTTTTAGGAGGTCTGACAATTCACCAAGACTTAGCTCTCCCTTTATGAGGTTTTTGAAGCTTGGCCGCATCCACGTCTATATCAGCATTTTCAAACAAGGTAAACACATAAAGGCGCTGTTCTTCATTTAATATGGATGAAATAGGGGTTTCGCCTGTTAATGTAACATTTACAGGTTCTCCATCCTCAGTGATTAGACTAGGGTCAGTTACTGTAGCTCCCTCTCCCGCAATGTTATCTAAAAGCTCTGCAAGATTTGTAGGGAGCTGTGGCAGGAAGGCTAGCCTCATCATTTGCCACAAGTGAAAGCACCAGTTCATCAGGTTCCTTGCCTATGTTGAATATATCAAGGAGGTCAGAGGCTAACTTTGCACCACCCTCTACATTTCCATCAGAAAGGAGCCCCTCAATCATTCCTAACATGTCCTTGAAGTTTTGCTCAGTTGCCGCAACAAGCTCGGTTCTGCCACTGCTGTACATTTCAAAGAGCTTTGTAGACTCAGGATTTACATCTAAGCCCGCCTTATTCATAAGTACGAGATTAGTCATAGATATTTCGGGATTTTTGAGGGATTGTTGGAGCATGCCATTTATCATCTGCTTGCTAACGGGATATTCATTTTTAATGAGGGCTGTTACCAGTTCTTCATTTTTAGGGGAAAATGGCAGACCTGAGGCATCAAGAGCCTTATATACTACATTTTCAAGGGTAGTCCCTGTCTGCATAGTTTTTAGCATAATATGGCCGTCTTCACTGTCTACCACCCTAAACTTAGCCCCATCACCAATGGAAAGTTCAGAGTTGTTATCATACCTCGCTGTCATAGTCTGACCGTTTTCAAGCTCTAAGGTCAGTTCACCCGGTGAAATGTTGGTCACCTGACCTGACAATACCTGTCCCTTAGACAAGCTGTCTGAATTCACTCCACCCGCCGCAGCCCCTGAAACAGCTACCTTAGAAACTTCACTGCTTTTTGTGACTGATGCTGATTCCCTTCCACTTGAAACCCCTCCGCTTGGCACTCTTGATATATCTAATGGCATATTTCCTCCGTTATTCCTCCTAACAATTAACTCATATATTTATACTATCGGATAAAACCAGTGATTTCTGTAGTGATACCGCTAAAGAGGCAGGAAGAAGTGTTATATAACTAAAATAAGGCAAATTTCCATAATTAGATAGACAGATAGGGCTTTGATAGTTATAATAACTAGAGAAGAGTCAGTACTTATTATTTGAAAGGAATTAGGTATCGGGCATGGATGCAATCAATACTGGAGTTATTAATATAAATGAACTGCTGCCGGGGGCAATGATAAGCCTAACCGCCAGAAAGGGTGATAAGTCTTATAGGTTTGAAAGCTTTGTTTTAGAGTTTCAAGAGAAGGAAGACCTGGATTATATAAAGACTCTAAAAGGTGACTATGTTATCGTTGAGCCAATAAGAGTAGAAGATAAGATAATCAAGTTTGCTGCTGAGGGAGTCAGTTATTTTCTAATAGGTAATCACAAGGAAAAACCGTATTTATTTGAAAAAGTATTTGTAGACAAGATAAATCTTCCTCTATACGGAACGGCACATATCATCAGGTCAGAAGTGGAAGGAAAGAGATTTAACAGAAGAGATTACTTTAGGCTATGGCTTGGACAGCACTGCAATATTGCTCTAAGAGGCAGCAAGGCCCAGCACGATGCTATGGTGAAGGATATAAGCAGTACCGGAGTCGGACTCATCGTCAAAAAAGAGTATGAAGTAAATGTCGGAGATGCCATAGAGATTCAGTTTAATTTTGAAAAATACAATGAGCAAAAAGAAGACTATACCTTTTCACTCCATACCCTTTTGGGGGAGGTAGTAAGGGTAGTTGATAAAAATGAAAAGGCTAACCTGGTAGGGTTGTAAGTTAACCGAAGGACAGGAAGAAGTAAGCAAATTTATTGCCCAAAGGCAGAGGGAAAGAAACCGGGTAGGAAGAAAAAAACAAATGACCTCATCAAGTATGTTTGTGGGAAAAAGACAACAGTGAAGAGAATTAGTTTAGATTAGAAGTTTGTATATTTTATTAGTTTAGATAAAAGGAGATAAGAAAATGCCTGATAATGAAAGAAAACCATATAATCCTGCTGAGATAGAGCCTAAGTGGCAGAAATACTGGGAGGAAAATGAGACCTTTAAGACAGATGTATGGGATTTTAGTAAGCCTAAGTACTATGTACTTGATATGTTCCCATATCCATCGGGAGTGGGCCTTCACGCAGGGCATCCTGAGGGCTATACAGCTACAGATATCGTATCTAGAATGAAGAGGATGCAGGGCTACAATGTACTTCATCCAATGGGGTATGATTCATTCGGTCTTCCTGCGGAGCAGTATGCAGTAAGCACAGGCAATAACCCAAATGGCTTTACCGAGAAGAATATAGTGTCATTTTCAAATCAGCTTAAAGAACTTGGATTTGACTATGACTGGTCAAAGATGATAGCTACTTCAGACAAAAATTATTATAAATGGACTCAGTGGATATTTGAGAAGCTCTATGAAAAGGGTTATGCAAAATATATGGATATGCCTGTAAACTGGTGCGAAGAGCTTGGTACAGTGCTTTCCAATGATGAAGTAATTGACGGCAAGAGTGAGCGTGGCGGCTTCCCTGTGGTTAGAAAGAACATGAAGCAGTGGGCTATCGACCAGGTTGCCTTTGCTGAAGAGCTCCTTGAAGGTCTTAATGAGATAGACTGGCCTGAATCAACCAAAGAAATGCAGAGAAACTGGATAGGAAAAAGCGAAGGCGTGGAGGTTGATTTTCAAGATAGTTGGATGGTGGGGAATTTCTCCATCTATACAACCTGTATAGAGACTATTTACGGTATCACCTTTATGGTGCTTGCCCCTGATGGTGAGACAGTTAAGAGCCTTATGCCAAGGATTAAAAATAAAGAAGCAGTACAGAAATACATAGATGAAACCCTCAAAAAGAACGATATGGACAGAACTGAGCTTAATAAAACAAAGTCTGGCTGTGTGCTTGAGGGAATATATGCTATAAATCCTGTAAACGGTAAGGAAGTCCCTGTATACATAGGTGACTTCGTACTTGCAAGCTACGGTACAGGAGCTGTTATGGCGGTTCCAAGCCACGATCAGAGAGATTTTGAGTATTCTGAGGCACATAACATACCAAGGATACAGGTAATAGACGGTGGTGATGTGAGTGAGCATGCCTTTGAAAAGCAGGATTATCTTGGCAAGGGCTGTAAGCTTATGAATTCTGAAGAGTTTAGCGGACTTACTGTAGAAGAGGCTAAGGAAGCAATCACCGAAAAGCTTGTTAATATGGGAGTGGCAAGAAAGAAAGTCAACTACCACTTCAGGGAGTGGATATTTGCGAGACAGCGCTATTGGGGTGAGCCTATTCCTGTAGTCCACACAGAAGACGGCAGAGTGGTTCTTCTTCCTGAAAGTGAGCTTCCTCTTGTGCTTCCTGAGCTTGATGATTACAAGGGAAAGAATGGCAAAGCACCTCTTGAAAATGCTACCCAGTGGAAAGAATATAATAAAAACGGCATTAAGGGTAAACGTGAGACCTCCACAATGCCAGGTAGTGCAGGAAGTTCCTGGTATTATATGCGCTACATAGACCCTAAGAACAATGATGAATTTGCCAATCAGGAGCTCCTTAAGCACTGGCTCCCTGTAGACCTTTACATAGGCGGCCCTGAGCATGCGGTGGGACACCTTATGTATTCAAGGATTTGGAACCGTTTCCTTTACAACGAGGGACTTTCTCCTGTTAAAGAGCCATTTAAGAAGCTTGTGCATCAGGGAATGATACTTGGCTCAAACGGCATCAAAATGGGTAAGCGTTATCCTGAATATGCGGTAAATCCAAGCGACATAGTCAGGGATTACGGAGCAGATACACTTAGAATATATGAAATGTTTATGGGACCTCTTGAGGCATCTAAGCCTTGGAGTAAGCAGGGTGTGGAAGGCTCAAGGAAATTCCTCGGAAGAGTATTCTTCTACTTCTCAAATCCTGAAAACCTTGTAAGAGCTGGAGGAGAGGGCTATAACGAACTGCTGGAAGAGCATAAGCTCATCTACAATCAGACTGTTAAAAAGGTAACAGATGATTTTGAGACTCTGGGCTTTAATACAGCTATAAGCCAGATGATGATATTTATGAAATGCCGTAACCAAGGGTAAATGCCCTATGGAATACGCTGAAGGCTTTGTAAAGCTGATATCCTGTATCTGCCCTCATCTTGGAGAGGAACTCTGGGAGATGTTCGGACACACAGGCACAATAGCTTATGAAACCTGGCCTACCTATGATGAGGCAGCTCTTGTAGTAGATACTGTCAAGATAGGCGTACAGGTAAACGGCAAGGTAAGAGGTACTATTGAAATCGGTGCTGAGGCAGAGGAAGAAGAGGCTATGAAAGAGGCGCTTGAGATTGCATCAGTGAATAAAGCAATAGATGGAAAGCCTATAAGAAAGGTGATTTATGTAAAGGGAAAGATACTTAATATAGTGGCGAAGTAGGGATAGACTATTGATTTTTATGGGAGTTTATGTTATTATTTAATTGAGCGAAGAAGGGTGTGGTCGTTCGGTTCACATCTGGAGTTCCTAAAATGAGAGTTGGTTCGCTCTCCCGAATAGGCTTTCAAGCTGAAAAAAACAATGAACCTTGTTAAACCAATGCTCCTGAGCTCTCAGGGGCATTTTGTTATATGGTCGGAGGAATTATGGATGGTTTGTTGCAAAAATACAATGAATATATACGATTGAAAAACTGTAGGGCTGAATACAGGTTGTCAAACGGAGAAATTCTTGATTTTACATATAAAGAAGAAAACTTTATACATTTGATTGGATTACATAAGCTAATTGACATCCAAATGATACAGCTATTAAATGATAAAAAGTAATAAAATAGTCAAAACAGGGTATATTATTAGTCGTATTAAAAAGGTAGATTAACTGATGAAATGGTAAAAAGAGTTCATTTTACAAAAGAAATCTCAGATAGATACGATAAATTTTCTTATGACAACCTGACTAAATTAACCTACACTGATGCAATAATTAACTTTTAATTCTAAGCGGATAAATTCTAAAAATAAAAAAAGCGACTATCTGTTGTTTGAAGAAGAGGATGAAGGATATAATCATCTAGGTATTGCAACTGATACATCAACAAAAATAGATATATTGAAACTTTTTATCAAAAATACTGATATGTATATTAAGGGGCAAACAGTTGTAAAAGTTAATAGTTTTACTCTTTACTCCTCGGACGGGAAAATAATTATTACTGATAATTTTTAGAAGATTAAAGAATACTCTATTAACTACTAAAAATAAACAAAAATTTAAATGCTTTTTACGGAGGAAAAATGGCAGATAAACAATATGAATTTGCTACCCGCCTTGCCGACCTTGTGGCTCAGGCGCAGATTAGCGGAAATAAGGTTCACGAAAGTGATATAAAAAGAATTTTTGAAGACTTAGAACTTGATGATGCTCAGTTTGACCATATTTTTGCATACCTTACGGCATCACATATTACAATTGAAGGTTTTGAAACTAAAGAAGAGATTGAGGCTGAGGTTAAAAAATATGAAAATGCTGGAAGGAACAGCTTGAAGAAGCAACAAGAGAAGGCTACGAGAAAAAAAGCAGGATAAAAAAGAAAAACAACAGGAAGGACCTTAAATTCCATTCTGAATTTCTTAAATATGTATCTGGAAGAATTAAGAGACATAGAAAAAAATGACTGCAAAAGAAGAAGAAAAGCTTATTAAACTCATACTTAGCGGAGATGAAAAGGCTGAGGCAGACTATATAGAAAGAAAACTCCATAAAGTAGTGGAAAATAGCCAGAGGCTTTGAACTAACGGAAGATTATTTTAAGGAGCTGATAGCAGAAGGAAATGTAGGACTACTATTGGGTTTAGCTGAGCTAAAAGCTTTAGAAGATGAAAAAGAGCCAATTGAGTTTATTGAAAGCAGAATAGAAAGTGCAATGCAGGACTTTATCGAAGAGAGCCTTGAGATAGAAAGTACAGCAAACGCTATGGTAGCAAAGGTAAACTTTGTCAGTGACGCAGCCAAAAATGAAAAGAAATAAACGGTTCATCACCTACACTTAAAGAACTTGCAAGCTATACTAATTTGACCGAAGCTGAACTAACTGATATCATAGAACTGTCGGGTGATGAGCTAAAAAAAGTAACGAGTGATTTGATTATATTTACTAATCACTGTATAGTACAATTATATTTAGTAAGCTTTTCAATCAAGAATACTCAGTATCTTAAGCAAAATTATTCACGAAATATCAAGAAAGCACATAATTAAGCCGCAGGCTTAGAATGTACACCATCTACATACAGGAGGATAATATGAGTACAGACCGTTATATCAGCCCACTTTCAGGGAGGTATGCAAGCAAGGAAATGCAGTACATATTTTCACAGGATAAGAAATTCACCACCTGGCGAAGACTGTGGATTGCCCTTGCAGAAGCAGAAAGAGAACTCGGCCTTAATATCAGCGACGAGCAGATAGCAGAGCTAAAGGAGCATGTAAACGATATCAACTATGATGTAGCCATAGCCAGAGAAAAAGAAGTCCGCCACGATGTTATGAGCCATGTCTATGCCTACGGTATGCAGTGCCCTAAGGCAAAGGGAATCATTCATCTTGGAGCAACTTCCTGCTATGTAGGGGACAATACAGACATTATCATAATGACTGAGGGCCTAAAACTCGTTAAGAAAAAACTTGTTAATGTAATGAGCAAACTTGCTGATTTTGCTGATAAATATAAGGCTCTGCCAACTCTTGCCTTTACTCATTTTCAGCCTGCACAGCCTACTACTGTAGGAAAGAGGGCCGCACTTTGGCTTATGGAGCTTACGCTTGACTATGATGATATCTGCTACCTTATAGACAGCATGAAATTGCTTGGTTCAAAAGGAACTACAGGTACACAGGCAAGTTTCCTCGAGCTTTTTGATGGAGACCACGAGAAGATAAAGAAAATAGATAAGTTAATTGCCAAGAAGATGGGATTTGCAGACTGTTACCCTGTATCAGGTCAGACCTATTCAAGAAAGGTGGACTCAAGAGTTCTTAATGTACTTGCGGGAATTGCATCAAGTGCCCACAAATTCTCAAATGACATCAGACTGTTGCAGCATCTTAAAGAGGTGGAAGAACCATTTGAAAAGAGCCAGATAGGTTCATCTGCTATGGCTTACAAGAGAAATCCTATGAGAAGTGAGCGTATCGCATCCCTCTCAAGGTATGTGATGAGCGATTTGATGAACCCTTACATAACTGCGGCTACCCAGTGGTTTGAGAGAACTCTGGACGATTCTGCCAACAAGCGTCTGTCTATACCTGAGGCCTTCCTTGCTATAGACGGCATCCTTGATTTGTATATGAATGTAGCTGATGGCCTTGTAGTTTATGAGAAGGTGATTGAGAAGCATATAATGGCTGAGCTTCCATTTATGGCTACTGAGAATATAATGATGGACGCGGTGAAAAGAGGAGGAGACAGGCAGGAGCTTCATGAGAAGATAAGAACCCTGTCTATGGAAGCTGGAAGGAATGTAAAGGAAAGAGGACTTGACAACAATCTCCTTGAACTAATTGCAGCTGAACCATCCTTTAACATCACTCTAGAAGAGCTTAAAAAACAGATGGATCCGTCCAAGTACACAGGCCGTTCCAAAGAGCAGGTAGAGGACTTCTTAAAGGAGGTTATAAGGCCTATACTTGAGGAAAATAAGGCTCTGCTGGGACTTGAGGCTGAGATAAATGTATAGATGAATCCATAATATACACATACCGGCAGAGATATTACTTTTATCCTCTGCCGGTTTTCTTATACCAAAATTAGATATGCGTTCTTACATCAGTGTTTTTTATGAATAATATGCCTACTGCGATGGAAGCGAAAATCCATATAGAAGCCGAAATCAAAACCATAGGAAGATTAAGATTTTCTGTAATTGATGTGCTTCCTGCTCCATATATCAGTAAAGAATATGGCGTCAGAAAATATAAGCCCTTCATAATGAAAGCAACTCCGCTTAGGCATCCAAGGAAAGCTATGGCAACAGGTAATGCAAAAGAATGTAATATAAGTGATAACAAATTTTGTACTGCTGTAATCGCCATCACAGAGATAAGCATTGCAAGAATCCTGCTCCAGAACAACGTAGGTATGCTGTCAGGAATACCAAGAATTTTCCCGGTAGCGACATATATAACTACCAGCCATATGATACACAGCGAAGATACAAAAGAGGTGGCAGCCCACTTATCCTTAAATAATTTAAAAGGAGATGTCACAGATAAAATGAGGTTCCAATTGCTTCCCAGATGCTCCATCCTCCACTGAAGGCTGCATACAACTCCTATTAACGGCGCAAGGAAAAAGAAACTTAGGAAAATGGAGTGCTGTGTCCACAAATCACCCCAGGTAAAATGAAGAACACCTTGATTCTGTGTAAAATTAATTGTTCCAATTGTGGCAGATATTACAGGAATCAGAATAAAAGGAATCCATACAGGATTGCGTTTTAACTTAATTAGTTCCGCAGGAATACTGCTGTGTAGAGAGTGTGTTGCTCTTACACGGCCGCTACTGCCAAGTGCTTCTCCGGGCTCTGTTGCAGAGAAAAGGTACAGGCCGATCAAAAATGTACAAAGAAGATAAATTAGTGCAACAACAATCTGTGTAGTTGCAGGCAGTTCCCAGAATACATTCATAGTGCGGGTTGATTTCTCATAATCCATACTTACACAGCTAAGAGAAATTAGAACTGACCAAGGAGTCCATAGCATCTTGCTTATAAATGCAAGGAATAAACCTGTCAGGGTGCCTCCGAAGCCTATGGAGAGTGCTGCAAACTGGTTTGGAAACAAGAGTGAAATCAGACACTGCACCTGAAACAAAATCATGCCACTTATAACTTCTGCAAAAAAGGTAATCATAATGACCGAATTAGGTACATTTCCTTGAAAACCAAGGTACCTGCCTAAAAGACCTACGCAACTTATCTGTATGATGCAGAATAATACTATGTGAATAAGTCCATACAGATTTTTAGACAGAAATATATTGCGTTTGCTGCACAAGGTAGATATAAGATTCCACATAGTGCCTTTGTTCTCGACATCAACAGTCTGACTGGCTAGGATTGCCATATAAACTGAAAGTAAAATGCTGTTAACTAAAGGAATTCCATAAAAATACATTCAACCATTGCTGGCCATCATTTTTTTATACCCTTAAAACAGAAGAAAGTAATTTAATACTAACATTACAATAAGAAGTAGAAAATGATGTTTATGACGGGATTTCATAAATTCAATATGAACTAATTTTGGAAGTTCAACTATATGTGTCATAATGACTCCTTTCCGCCTGTAAGTTTAAGGAAGGCATCTTCAAGCCCCTCACCCTTTGTTTCTAATTCAGCAAGAGTTCCCTGATAGAGCATTTTTTTCCCTTTGATTAATAATGCCAACATAGTCAGCCATCTGTTCGACTTCACTAAGAAGGTGACTGGAAATAATCACCGTAATACCCTTTTCTTTTGGCAGTGAACTAATCAGCTCTCGGATTTTCATGTATTCCTGCAGGATCAAGGCCGTTGGTAGGCTCATCTAATATTAAGAGCTTAGGACCTCCAAGCAGTGCCATAGCAATTCCCAGTCGCTGTTTCATACCAAGTGAATAGTTTTTTAACTTTTTATCACGTTGCTCAAAGAGTCTGACTGTCTTAAGAGAGCGTTCGATTTCATCCTCTTTGACTCCTTTTAGTTTCTGTATGATTTGCATATTCTCAAGACCTGTAAGATGCCCGTATCCTCCCAGGGTTCTCTATAAGACTTCCGGTTTGGCCAAGGATGGAAAGCTTGTTTGAAGAGTTTAACTTTTTGATTAAAGACCTTGATTTCGCCTGAGTCAGGATGAATGAGCCCTAGTATCATTTTAAGAGTGGTACTTTTTCCTGCACCATTAGGGCCAAGAAAACCATACACAGAGCCAACGGGTACTTGCATGGATAGCTCCTTTACACGGTATGTGTTTCCGCTTTTTTTGCTTAGATTGATTGTTTCAAGAATATAATTCATAACCTTACCTCCAAAAAAATTTAAGATGTATTATGTTTACGAGTGATAGGATACATTAAGAAGATTATGTAAACATTGCGTGCTAACATTAAGGTTACATTAAGAAATGCAGGATTCGTTGAGTATTGATATAAAATGCTGTATAGTTAAATGTAGTATATATAAGAGGTGAAAAATATGGATAAGACAACTTGTAAAATATTGTTAGTAGATGATGAAAAAAAGCTTGCAGACCTGGTAGTAAGTATATTAAAAAGAGAGGGTTATTCTTCCATAGATGTGGCAGAGGACTGTAGGGGGGCAGAAGATAATATCATTAGGAACAGTTACCACTTAATTCTGTTAGATGTGATGCTTCCGGATGGAAATGGCTTTGAACTATATGAGAAACTACATCTGTTAGGTTATTTATCAGAAATACCGGTTATATTTTTATCTGCAAGAGATGAAGATACAGCAAGGCTAAGAGGACTGGGACTTGGTGCAGATGACTATATCACAAAGCCTTTTCTTACGAAAGAATTACTTCTTAGGATTGCTGCTGTTCTTAGAAGAACATATAAACTAGAAGAAGGCACAGGCTTACTTAGGTGCGGGGATGCATTAGTGGACCTTGACGCGGGAGTTGTAAAGCGTGAGGGCAAAGAGGTATCACTTACATCTAAAGAACTTGCCTTACTCCAGGTACTTTACCGCAACAGAGGAAAGATTGTAACTATGGATACGCTATGCAATGCTATGTGGCCTGAAGGCAACTATGGACTTGAAAGTTCATTGATTGTTCATATGCGCCATCTAAGGGAAAAGATAGAAAAAGGATCCGTCAAAGCCTGAATTTCTTACGACAGTACGTGGACTTGGATATAAATTGGAGAAAAACAGATGAGACAAAGAAAAAAAGGAAAAATTTCAGTTTTTCGCAGGTATAATACTAATGGCATTTGTGCTTCTTATTTTGGATACTTTAATATATGCAATTATAGTTTTAAATATACCGGATGATCACTGGAATGAAAGCAATCTTATAGAACATATCCGTGTAGAAGATGGGAATTACAGTTTAGATAATAAAGAAAAAGAAAGAATCATAAAGAATAAACCAATTTGCCATGCTGTTAAATGAGGACGGTGAGATTATTTGGAGTGAATCACTACCTAAAGAATTGCAAAAGAAATATAGTATTCAGGATGTGGTAAAATTTGTAAGATACTACCTTGATGAATATCCGGTTCATACTTATACAGTAAAGCAGGGGATTCTGGTGATTGGAGATAAAGAAAAACAGGTATGGAAGTATATTTTAGAATATAATAAAAATGATATTAGAAACGTTATTCTTATGACACCTGTTATACTGCTTATCAATGCGCTGGTTCTAATTACTGTTCCCGTATTGCAACAGAAAAAATACCAAAAGCGCAGGGAAGGGGAACGGACAGAGTGGATTGCAGGTGTATCTCACGATATAAGAACACCTCTTGCTATAATTCTAGGGAATACTGATATGATTCTTGATCCGGAAGCAGGAACAGACATCTCTAAGTACACTGAGCAGATTAAGGTACAGGGACTTCGCATCCGCAGATTGGTTGAAAATATGAACCTTTCCAGTAAACTTGATTTTAGCTTTGGTAAGTTTGAAATGAATAAAGCTATAATTAGCAAATTACTTAGAAAAACACTTACTGAATTTATAAATCAGATTGAGGATGAACATTTTCAATTTGACATAGAAATAGATGAAAGCCTTGACAATCTTGAACTTTCGGTAAATGAAAGATTTGGTGGAAAAGAGTATTTTGGTTAATCTTGTCCACAATTCGATTGCACACAATGAAGATGGCTGCAATATCATAGTCAGACTGTATAAGGATAAGAGAAGTCACATTTTACTGGAAGTAGGAGATGATGGAAAGGGAGTCTCGGAAGAGGTTCTAAACAAGCTAAATGAGTAGAAACTATGCGAATGAACCTAGTACAGGAAGCCATGGCTTGGGACTTAAAAATAGTCAAAAAATCGCAGTCTTACACAGATGGAAAGTATCATTTTGAGAAAAGAGAAGGAGAGGGATTTATCTGCATTATAAGGCTTGCATAGCCCTATCAGTCTGATACTTATTAGTTTCATAATTCCTAAGTATAAGTAATATTCCAAACTGTTATGTTTAATAAATGCTACACCCTTGCATTTAAGGCGGTCATATTGTATTATTATGGGAAACATTTGTAAGCAGGAGGAAGAAAATATATGGAAGCTAATATTACCCTTATAAAAGGTGATGGAATTGGTCCTGAAATAGTGAATGAAGCAGTCAAAGTGCTTGATAGAATAGCTTCCCTATATGGTCATAAATTTAAGTATAATGAGATTCTTATGGGTGGCTGCTCGATAGATGAGTATGGGATTCCTCTTACAGATGAGGCTGTAAAGACTGCAAAGGCTGCTGATGCAGTACTGCTTGGTGCAGTTGGAGGCAATACCGATACTTCACCTTGGTATAAGCTGCCGCCTGAAAAGCGCCCTGAAGCAGGACTTCTTAAGATAAGAAAAGAACTTGGGCTTTACGCCAATATAAGACCTAGCGATTTTATTTGATGAACTAAGACATTCCTGTCCATTAAAGGAGTCTACAGGAGAAAAAGGCTTTGACTTCGTCATCTTCAGAGAACTGACCGGAGGACTCTATTTTGGAGAAAGAAGCACTACAGTAGTAGAAGGAAAGCGAAAGGCAGTAGATACCTTGGTATATACCGAGGATGAGATAGAAAGAGTAGCAAGGAGGGCCTTTGAGGCTGCACAAGGGAGAAGAAAAGAGGTTTGCAGTGTAGACAAAGCAAATGTACTTGATTCTTCAAGGCTTTGGAGACAGGTGGTAGCAGAGGTCGCAAAGGACTTCCCGGAAGTAAAGCTTACCAACATGCTGGTTGATAACTGTGCCATGCAGCTAATAGCCAATCCTGCACAGTTTGATGTTATTCTTACTGAAAATATGTTTGGAGATATACTCTCGGACGAAGCAAGTATGGTAACAGGTTCCTTAGGAATGCTCCCTTCTGCAAGCCTTGGAGAAGGAAGGTTTGGCCTCTATGAGCCAAGCCATGGATCAGCTCCTGACATAGCAGGCAAAGACAAGGCAAATCCTATCGCAACTATAATGTCATCAGCTATGCTCCTTAGATACTCATTTGGACTAAGTAAAGAGGCCGAAAGCATAGAAGAGGCTGTGAAATCAGTGCTTAAAGAGGGTTATAGGACAGGAGACATTTTCAGTGAGGGCAATACCTTAATCGGTTGTAAGGAAATGGGAGACAGGATAGCACAAGAGATAGAAAGGATATAATAGATGAAAAGTGATAACGCTAGAGCCGGTATGAAGCAGGCACCGGCAAGAAGTTTGTTTAATGCACTCGGCTTTACTGCCGAGGAAATGAAAAAGCCAATGGTAGGTATTGTAAGCTCATACAATGAGATAGTACCGGGGCATATAAATATTGATAAAATAGTGGATGCAGTTAGGCTTGGAGTGGCTGAAGCAGGCGGTATGCCTGTGGTCTTCCCTGCTATTGCAGTCTGTGACGGTATAGCCATGGGACACGTGGGAATGAGATACTCCCTCGTTACAAGGGATTTGATAGCTGATTCTACAGAATGTATGGCACTTGCACACCAGTTTGATGCCCTGGTTATGATACCTAACTGTGATAAAAATGTACCCGGTCTCCTTATGGCGGCTGCGAGGGTGAATGTACCTACAGTCTTTGTATCAGGCGGCCCTATGCTTGCAGGTAAGGTAAAGGGCTGCAAGACAAGCCTTTCCTCTATGTTTGAGGCGGTAGGAGCCTATGCAGCGGGGAACTTAAGCGAAGAAGATGTACTGGAATATGAAAATAAAGCCTGTCCAACCTGTGGCTCCTGCTCAGGTATGTATACGGCAAATTCAATGAACTGCCTTACAGAGGCACTTGGAATGGGACTTCGTGGCAACGGCACCATCCCTGCTGTATATTCTGAGAGAATAAAGCTTGCAAAGCATGCCGGAATGGCAGTCATGGAAATGTTTAGAAGAGATATAAAGCCTCGTGATATAATGACAAAGGAAGCAATAATCAACGCACTTACAGTGGATATGGCACTTGGCTGTTCTACCAATTCCATGCTCCACCTTCCTGCAATCGCTCACGAGATAGGCTTTGACTTTGACATAGCATTTGCAAACCCAATTAGTGAGAAAACCCCTAACCTCTGCCACCTTGCACCTGCAGGAAACACCTATATGGAAGACCTAAATGAGGCAGGAGGCGTATATGCGGTAATGAAGGAGCTTGCAGATATTGGTCTCATCAATACCGAATGTATGACAGTTACAGGCAAGACCATAGGTGAGAATATTAAAAATGCTTACAATAGGGATGAAGAGGTTATTAGGCCTGTGAGCAATCCGTTTAGTAAGACAGGCGGACTTGCTGTACTCAAAGGCAATATTGCACCTGATGGAAGCGTTGTAAAGCGCTCTGCAGTTGTAGAAGAAATGATGGTACACGAAGGCCCTGCAAGGGTATTTGAGTCAGAGGAAGATGCCGTAACTGCAATCAAGGGTGGCAAGATAGTGCCTGGAGATGTAGTGGTTATCAGGTATGAAGGGCCAAAGGGAGGCCCTGGTATGAGGGAGATGCTAAATCCTACCTCAGCAATTGCGGGTATGGGACTTGGATCATCTGTAGCCCTTATAACTGATGGAAGATTCTCAGGTGCATCAAGAGGAGCATCCATAGGCCATGTTTCGCCTGAGGCAGCGGTTGGAGGACCTATTGCACTCATTGAAGAGGGAGATATTATTTCAATTAACATCCCTGAAATGACACTTAATGTAAAGCTTTCAGATGAAGAGCTTGAAAATAGAAGAAAGAATTGGAAACCAAAGGAAATGGCTGAGGTTACAGGCTATCTAAAGAGATATCAGGCTATGGTTACATCAGGCAACAGAGGTGCCATACTTGAAGTGCCTAAGATGCAGTAATATATTTATTTGATTGAAATGAAAAGGAGAATTTATGGCAGAACTTAATGGATCACAGATACTTGTTGAATGTTTGAAGGAGCAGGGAGTAGATACTATTTTTGGATATCCTGGCGGAGCAGTATTAAATCTCTATGATGAGCTTTACCGCCATCAGGATGAAATAAAGCATATCCTTACTTCTCACGAGCAGGGAGCTGCACATGCGGCTGACGGATATGCAAGGGCAACAGGTAAGGTCGGAGTCTGCCTTGCGACGAGTGGTCCGGGGCAACCAATCTTGTAACCGGTATTGCCAATGCCTATATGGATTCTGTTCCTATGGTAGCAATTACAGGAAATGTAGGCACCAATCTTCTTGGAAAGGACTCTTTTCAGGAGGTAGACATAGCAGGCGTGACCATGCCTATTACAAAGCATAACTTCATTGTAAAAGGATGTAAAGAAGCTTGCAAAGACTATAAGAAGAGCATTTAAGATAGCTGCAAGCGGAAGACCCGGTCCCTGTGCTTGTGGATATAACCAAGGATGTAACAGCCAATAAATGCGAATACAAAAAGAGGATGTTAAAGAAAGGCGGATAAGGCTAAGAAAGAAAAAAGCTTTACTGAAAAAGAGCTTGATAAGGCAGCAGAAATGATAGCTAAGGCAAAACGCCCTGTCATTTTTCTTGGTGGCGGTGCCATCATCTCAGAAGCACACAAAGAAATAAAAGCCTTAGTTGACCTTATGGATGCTCCTGTATGTGACTCCCTTATGGGAAAGGGAGCATTTGACGGCACTGACAAGCGTTATATGGGAATGATTGGTATGCATGGCACCAAGACAGCCAACTTCTCAGTAACTGAGTGTGACCTCCTTGTGGTGCTTGGTGCAAGATTCTCAGACAGAGTTACAGGCAATACCAAGAGCTTTGCAAAGAGAGCCAAGATACTTCATATAGACATCGATCCTGCTGAGATAAATAAGAATGTTAAGGTTGACCTAAGCATAGAAGGTGATGTAAAGGATGTACTTAAGGAGCTTAACAAGAAGCTTACTAAGCAGTCCCATGATGAATGGATGGAGCATATTGCAGAGATGCAGGCAAAGTATCCACTCAGATATCACGAAAATGAACTTACAGGCCCATATTTCATAGAGGAGATTTACAGACTTACAAAGGGTGACGCCATCATTTCTACAGAAGTAGGACAGCATCAGATGTGGGCTGCACAGTTCTACAAGTATAGTAAGCCAAGAACCCTGCTTACCTCAGGAGGCCTTGGAACTATGGGCTACGGCCTTGGTGCTTCCATCGGAGCACAGATAGGCCTCCCAAACAAGCAGGTTATCAACCTTGCGGGAGATGGATGCTTCCGTATGAATATGAATGAGCTTGCAACTGCCGCACATTACAATGTGCCTATTATTGAAGTAGTATTTAACAACAATGTACTCGGTATGGTAAGACAGTGGCAGACTCTCTTCTACGGCAAGAGATACTCTCAGACTCTGCTTTCTCAGGATATTGACTATGTAAAGCTTGCTGAGTCAATGAATATAAAGGCTTTTAGGGTAACAAAGAAGGATGAAGTTGACGAGGTTATTAAGAAGGCTCTTAAGGCTAAAGGACCTGTATTCATAGAAGTTGTAATCGACAAAAATGAAAGCGTATGGCCTATGGTGCCAGCTGGAGCAACTCTAGAGGAGACTTTCTCAGAGGAAGATGTAAAGGAAAAAGGAGGCTAAGGCTAAAGAAATAAAGATAGTAGCATCAAAGAAACAGACTTGCATAAAGTAGGGCTGTTTCTTTTAACTATAAAGTTGAATTTGTGGAGGAGGACATTTGAAGGAAGGTAGACCCAATTTTTAGAGATATAAAATCATTTGAAGAATTTAGTAGATACTATTGGTATCGAGAAGAACTAGCCGAAATTTGTAAGTCTCTTGAATTAGAATACAGATGTACAAAAACAAGAACTAAATCATATTATAGAACAATATTTTAAGGGAAATAGAGTAGAAAAATCCGTAAAGAAATTAACCAAAAATCAAACCAAAGCGATAACCTTAAACACGACATTGTTTGAATGTGGTTTTTCCTTCAACCAAAAATTTCGAGAGTATTTTTCGGCTGTAACGGGTGTTAATCCATTTAAGTTTAATGCTGATATGGCAACCAGATGGAGAAAAGTAAAAGCAGAAAATGACTTAAACTTTACAATTCAAGATATGCTTAAAGTATATTATGGCGAGTCATGACTACGCTAAGTATGATAATTCAGCCTGTCAATGGAATCAATTCCTAAAGGATTTTTGCTCAGATGAATTTAGCGACTATTATTCTGACAAGTTAAAAAGTTGCTGCTATTCTATGGAAAGAAGTTAGAGACTCAAAAATGAAAAATTTATTCGAGACAACTACTAAAATGAGTATGGAGATAAAATAGAGGAGTATCATAAATAACTTCAAATTTGTAGTAGTATAATGTTGTAATATTATTTGTTAAATAAATAACAATACATAGAGGAGGAATATTTATGGAAAGAGTATATAATTTTTCAGCAGGGCCTGCGGTGCTTCCTGAGGAAGTGCTTAAAGAGTGTCAGGAAGAAATGATGAATTATGGCGGAACCGGAATGTCTGTTATGGAGATGAGCCACCGTTCCAAAGCCTTTTTGAAAGTATTATAAATACTGCAGAAGCAGACCTTAGAGAGCTTATGAACATACCTGATAATTATAAGGTACTTTTCTTACAAGGTGGAGCCTCACTTCAGTTTGCCATGATTCCTATGAACCTTATGAAAAACAAGGTGGCTGACTACATTATCACAGGTCAGTGGGCAAAGAAGGCATTTGAAGAAGCAAAGATATATGGTGATGCCGTAGCAGTGGCATCCTCTGCCGATGAAACCTTTTCATACATTCCTGACTGTAGCGACCTGCCTATAAGGGACAATGCAGACTATGTATATATATGCGAAAATAATACAATTTACGGAACCAAGTTTAAGACTCTACCTAATGCCAAGGGCAAGACCCTTGTAGCTGATGTATCCTCATGCTTTTTAAGTGAGCCTGTGGATGTAAGTAAATACGGTATCATTTACGGAGGAGTCCAGAAGAACATTGGACCTGCAGGAACTGTAATTGTGATTATAAGGGAAGATTTGATTACAGAAGATGTGCTCCCCGGCACACCAACCATGATGAAGTATAAGATTCATGCAGATAATAAGTCACTTTACAATACACCACCTGCCTACGGTATCTATGTCTGCGGTAAGGTATTTAAATGGCTCAAGGCTCAGGGTGGGCTAAGCGTGATGAAGGAGAAAAATGAGAAAAAAGCTGGTATTCTTTACGATTTTCTTGATAATAGCAAACTTTTTAAGGGTACAGTCAGAAAAGAAGACCGTTCTTTAATGAATGTACCTTTTGTAACAGGGAATGAAGAGCTGGATGCAAAATTTATAAAAGCGGCACAGGCAGCAGGCTTTGTAAACCTTAAAGGACATAGAAGTGTTGGTGGAATGAGAGCAAGTATATACAATGCTATGCCGATAGAGGGAGTAGAGAAACTTGTTGAATTTATGAAGAAATTTGAGGCTGAAAACCTATAGTCTAAATGATAACGGTTGAAACATTTGTAATATTTTGGACTTAAAAATATTAAACAGGTACAACTGAAATATATCTGTGGAAATATTAAAAATTACAGGACAAAAATATGAGCATCCGGGAGCTTGTTAGGGGGATACTATGTATAGAATAAAAAAACATTAAACAAGATATCAGACATAGGACTTAAAGAGTTGAATGAAAATTATAGCTTTGTAGAAGAGTTGATTGAGGCAGATGCTGTTCTTGTAAGAAGTGCAGATATGAAGTCTCTTGAACTTGGTGACAATCTCCTTGCCATAGCCAGAGCAGGTGCCGGAGTTAACAATATCCCTCTTGATAAATGTGCAGAGCAGGGAATAGTTGTATTCAATACTCCGGGAGCCAATGCTAATGCAGTTAAGGAGCTTGTTATAGCAGGCCTTCTACTTGCTGCCCGTGATATAGTGGGAGGAATTAACTGGGTGCAGGATAACAAGGAAACAGAGGGGCTTTCTAAGCTTGTTGAAAAGGAAAAAGGAAACTTTGCAGGCAATGAGATAGAGGGAAGAAAGCTTGGAGTAATAGGTCTTGGAGCCATAGGAGTGCTTGTTGCCAATGCAGCAAAGAGGCTTGGAATGGAGGTTTACGGTTGTGACCCTTATATCTCTGTAGATCATGCCTGGAGTCTTTCAAGAGATGTAATCCATGTAAAGACTGTAGAAGAGATATATAGAACCTGTGACTATATTACTGCATGTGCCTCTTATGGATGCAACTAAGCACATGATAAATGTTTACAGCCTAGGTCTTATGAAAGACGGAGTAGTTATCTTAAACTTCTCGAGAGATGCCCTGGTAAATGATGAGGATATCGAAAAAGCGCTTGCCAGTGGCAAGGTAAAGAAGTATGTAACAGACTTTCCAAATGAAAAAACTGCCGGAATGAACGGTGTTATAGCTATTCCACACCTTGGGGCCTCTACGGAGGAATCAGAGGATAACTGCGCAGTTATGGCAGTTAAGGAAGTTGTGGATTACCTTGAAAAGGGAAGTATCAAAAACTCTGTCAACTACCCAAACTGCGAGGTAGCAAAAGCATACAAGTGTTTCACGAATTACCATATTACATAAGAATATCCCAAGCATGATAACTAAGTTTACAACTGTGCTTTCTTCCTACAATGTAAATATTGAGGAGCTTGTAAACAAGAGCAGGGGAGATTATGCCTACTCTGTATTTGACATAGATACTACAGTTACAGATGAAATGAAAAATGCACTTAACGAGATAGAGGGAGTGCTTAAGGTAAGAAGTATCTAAGAGTGTAAAATGGCATAAAGTATAAATATCATAATCCATAAAAGGGCTTTTTACTTGGTAAATTCTATATATTTACCGTGTAGAAGTCCCTATATTTTTAGATAAATACTCTAAGGTTATATGACATATCGAAAGGAGGAACTAAATGGCAGAAAAATGAGAAAACAGATATTAAAGAACTAAAGACAGAAGAACAATCATCCCACCAAAAGACTGATGGTATTCTAACCAAAAAGATAAATGGAAATACATTTGTAACAGAGATATATTTTGACAAAAAAGAGTAAGGAAACACTTAAAGATAAACTGTTTAAGGTATACATTCTAAGCAAGAAAAATAAAATAAAAAAATATTTTCAAAAAGTATTGACTATAACATAATGTCATAGTTTAGAATATAAATTGTTAGGAGGTAGGTACATATACATGATAAAAAGCAAGTGAGATTAGTGGTGTGTCGGTAAGAATGTTGCGTCATTATGATGAGATTGGTTTGTTGTCTCCCCAAAAAGACAGAAAATGGATACAGGTATTACACAGAAGAAGATATAGCATGTTTGCAAACAATACTATTTTTACAAATATTTAGGATTTCCACTAAAAAATTAAATTACTAATGGCAAAAGATGATACTGAATTACTAACTCACTTAAAAAAACAGTTAAGCTTTAATGAAAAAGGAAAAAGAGAAACTCTTAACATTGATGGAAACATTACAAAAAAACTATTGATTATGAAGAAAGGAAAAATTATTATGTCAACAAAAGAAAAGTTTAGAGGATTTGTTTATCAAGACAATCAGAAATATGAAGAAATGGCAATTGATAAGTACGGAAAAGATGTAATTGAAAAATCTATGGAAAAATCTAAAAAGGAAAAAGAAGTAGAATTTACAGAAAAACCTAAATCAAATCTTCACTTCATTTGCAGGAAAATATGGCAAAAAGGAGTTGAAGCAACATCAAAAAGAAAAGTGTTGAACTTGCAAAGAGTTTAAGATGAATACATCTGTCAGTATTCTTTTGATTGTTCAATGGAAGCATTATCAGGTATTGGTTATGGTTATAAGGAAAACCCTGAATTCAAAAGTAATATAGATAGATTTGGAATTGGAACAGCTGAATATGCTTGCGACTCAATTCAAAAAGTATGTTAGTGAAGCAAGATAGAAGTTAATAAGAAACAGTTTATGAGAAACAGTAAATCAAAAGGTTTACTGTTTTTTTCTTTTGCTCAAAATAAAAAAAGAGGAAACGAGAAAATGAAAAACATAGAAGAAAAAAATCTTAATGACAGATAACAACAATGCATACTTAGAGAAATATATTGAGAGTTATCAATTACTTAAAGAGAAAAAACATCAATTCATTATCTGAACTGAAAGAAAGCATTACCGATTTACGAGATAAGAATTATAAGACCACAAGAGCCTTAAAAAGATACAGAAAAGAAGAATGATGAAAAACACAACTCATAGACCAATCAGAAAAAGTATTTGAAATATAAGGACACCTACAAAGTCTATATAAAATTAAAGAAAAGAAAAACAGGAAGATTTTTTTATAACGGACATGCGGTAGAACTTATTTTATTTGAAAGTGCTAAGAAACATCTGAAAGAGCATTTAGGAGAAAGTAAAAACTTAGCCATCAGTAAATGGAAATCAGAAGTTAGCACTTTGAAGAAAGACAAAAATAGCCTATACAATCAAATATTGGAGATACGAGAAGAAGTTGAAAAAAGCAGAAATAGTTAAAGCCTGTATAGAGCAGTTACAGGAACAAGAAAAAGCAACTTACAAAGAAGAAGAGCCAAAAATCTAGAATTATAAAAATGTTGCATTGACAATTACTACGAATAGTGATATACTGCGTATAGTGATATAAAGGACGGTGGTGGAATGAGAGATAATATATCAAGTGGAGCTTTAACTGAAACAACATTATTGGTTTTATTGTCTTTATATAAGGAACCATGATGGATATGGGGGTTAAACTGTTTATTGAAGAAAAAAACTAATGGGAGAGTTGTTTTAGGAATGGGGACTCTATATGGAGCAATAAAGAATTTGGTTGAGAAAGGATGGATTGTTGAATCTTCAAGAGCAGATGGAAAAAGTAAATTATATTATAACTGAATTTGGGAAAAGAACAGGTTAATAAAGAGGAAGAACGACTACGTGAACTTCAATTGTTGATAAAGAATATAAGGGGTGAAGAACATAGAAGAAAAATTAGATAGATCCAATAAATGATTTAGAAGATGGTTAAATAAAATGTCTAAAAAGGGATATAGGTTAAAATCAATTAATAATTTTTATATATGATTTTGAAAAAGACCGATAAGGATTTTTGCTTATTCTTCACAATTTATAGGAGCAAATTCTTCAAAGGAAAATAAAGACTATATACAAATGCTAAAAAGAAAATGGAACAAGGGTATATAGAGCACCATTAAACCAAGGTAACATAGCTTTTGGTAAACTTAGACTCAGACCGTATGCACATGGAAATGGGAAAAATAGTGAACTCCTTTTCAAGGATATAATAAAGAAATTCTTGTAGTAGAAAATGGCGGAAAAGAACCGCAAAAATTGTTAACTGACAAATCAGATTTAGCGGAGCAATACAAACATATAAGAAATGCTTATTTGCAAAGTTTTTAATGATTTTGGCATTATTTGCATTTTCTATATATAAATTATACGAGAGTAATTTTGAAGTATTTAAGCTTTGTTTTTAGCGGTATTAGTGGATTAGTTACATTGATAATTGCAACGATACTATTAAAGTCACAAAAACTATAACAAATACAAAAATGAGTCTGATTTAATAGATTGATATTAAACTTTTTAATTATGTGAGGAAACAGTAAATCAAAAATTTACTGTCTTTTGCCCAAAAGAAAAAAGCCTTATAGAAAAAGCATCCATATATATAAAGAGATACTTGACAAAAACGCTTCCTGGGAAATGAATAAGATATTGAGCCTTACGAAGATAAAAATTTGAAAACAACATTTTACTAACCCAAACTGAACGACTAACAATGAATGGCAGACCTAAAATTCTAAATATGCTCGTAACAAAAATGTGCTTGTAGTAGGAGAATCAGGGAGTGGAAAAACAAGATTTTTGTATTAGACGTTTTATAAACTGCGCCCTCTATTGGTTATTTAGTACAAGATACAATGACTGTTCTACACTTTTGACTCTGTTCAATGAGGTAAATATTTAGATAAAAGCCCTGAAAAACGATGATTTAGGGCTTGACATTATAGAAAGGCATTAAGGAAATTTATACTTGGTAATTAAATAGAAAATATCTGTTCAACATACAACCTGGGCTTGTTTTGTGGTACAAAAATAAAAACAATGATAAAAAGAAAAAGGTAAGGAAATTTGCCAACGAGTATTTGACACAAACAGCTTAAAATTGCAGTATGGAAAAATATCATATTTATGATAAAATGATAATGATATGGTAATAAACTCAGTTATATGGAGATGATATATAAATGCGAATTCAATTTACTGTAACCGATGAAGAACTTGAAATTTTAACTAAAAAGCAATAGAGGGAGGTTTCCCAAGCGTTACTGAATATTGTAAGTGTAGCAGTTTACAAGAAAATACAAGCTATGCTGACCTATATACTACCTTATTAAACAAAATTAGCTCTTTACCGAAAGGCAAAAGAATTTGTTTTGAGAGAGTTAATCGCAACACCTCCGGCATTGATTGGCAGATGGTTTTTATGAAAATGTAAATAAGAGACTTGTAAAAATGTGGAACACATAGGAAAAAGCTGAAGGCGGAGTGAAAAATACAAAAGAATATAAGACTTATTCAAATAGCTACGCAGTGCGTGAGCGAATTGGAAAAGAATTTAGATAATGTTGGAGGTGCATTTCATGGCAGAAGAAAAATAAAAGAGATAGTTATTGTAGATGATAAAACTATACAAGAAAAAATATATCTTATTCGTGGGCAAAAAGTAATGCTTGATTCAGATTTAGCTGAAATATATGGGTATGAAACTAAAAACTTTAATAGACAGGTGAAAAACAACGCAGAAAAAAATTTGAAGGTGAAGACTTTGATGTTCCAATTAACAGACGAAGAAATAGAACTTTCAAGGTGCAAAAATTTCACCTTGAACAGAGGAACTGGTAGAGGAAGTAATATTAAATACAATCCTTATGCCTTTACAGAACAAGGTATTTATATGCTTATGACGGTATTAAGAGGTGAACTTGCAATTAGCAAAGTAGAGCCTTAATTAGAACATTTAAGCAGATGAAAGACTTTATAATCGAAAAATCAAGATTTTATCAGCTCAAAAGAATTGGTACAAATAGCAGTACAGACAAATCAAAACACAAAGGATATAGCTGAAATAAAGTCGCAAATGGCTACAAAAGAAGATTTGAAAAAGGTTATGGATAATTTTATAGATCCGGACACATATAAGCATTTCCTTTTAATGAACGGAGAAAAGATTGAAGCAGATGTTGCCTATACTAAAAATATATAAGTCTGCAAAGAAAAAGTATTTATGTGATAGACAACTATATAGGTTTGAAAACCTTGGAATTATTAAGGGCTGCAAAAGGCAATGTTGAAATTATAGTCTTTAGCGACAATGTGAAAAACAAGGATATGCTGACAAATAATATCCTAAACGGTTTTAGAAAAGATTACCCCAATATCAATCTGAAGATGAAAATTGCAGGTAAAAAGTATCACGATAGATATATTGCCATTGACTATGGAACAGGCAGTGAAGCCTTTTATCTTTGCGGAGCTTCATCAAAAAGATGCAGGAAATAAAAATATCAAGTATTACAAAGATAGAGGAATCTTTTGAGGGATATGTATCATACGATGTTTGGCGGAATGCTGAGCAATAAGGATTTGAAAAATTTAATATGTAAATGCTAAAGCGTTATTCAATGAATAGCTATAAGACTTGCGAAAAGGCGGTAGAAATAAAAACTCTATCGTTTTTGTGTAGTTTTTCAACTTAAATGCAACATGGTGTTGCACTTACTCTGACAGGTACCCTGTTGCATTTACTTTGAAGCATATCATTAGCTCAGTTTCAAAAATTATTAAAATATAATACATAGAGCCACTCTAATTGATAAATCAAGGAAATATAAGACTATTGTAGGTTTTATTTATAGTTATATTGGGCTTAATTTATTATAATTTCACTTACGAAATTTAGTCAAGGCTGGGCTGAAAGCCCATTCACTTTAGCCTTGACAGATTTCGTGTAAGTGAAATATAATCGATTAGCCCAAATATAAGATTTATAAGTAGATATTGGTAAAATTTTTCAAAGTAAACGCAACACCAAAAACTCGTTGCATTTAACCTGAAAGATGTGGTTTCAGGTCTGTTTGCTATGCCATTTTTTTCATTAAAAGCAATAAAAATCAAACCAAATTTGATTAAATTCAGTCTGATTTTATTGATATAATTTTATCATTTTATCTAGCAATAGTGTTGCATTTACTATTTTTATAAAGTGTTGCACTTACCTTGAAAAATCCAGCATCGTTGATTGCAACTAAAAAGGAGAGAAACTAATATGCACGAAAAATAAAAATGAACATAATACAGGAACAAAGACTATAAAGAAGATTGGAAAAAGTAACTTATGAGGTTATTGTTCATTTTAATGAAAATGTGACTGAAAACTATGCAAGATAAATTGAAAAAGGAGCAAGTAGATATTTACTTTAACTTTATAGAGAATATTCAAATAAATAAAAATAAATAAAAATAAATAAAAATAAATAAAACATATAAAAAACATTAGACTTTTTATAGAAAAAATGGTAAACTAAAATTAACCAAAGAAAGAAGGTAACTGGTGAGAAATAGGATTGAAGAATATAGAAAACCATTAGGGTTTATCACAACATAGGTTAGGTAAGAAAAATTGGAATATCAAGAACAAGTATAAATAAAATAGAAACAGGAAAGACGATGCCAAGTCTAAAAACTGCAAATGACATAGCAAAATGCTTTAGGAGTTTATATATATCAGATTTTCGATTTGGACGGAGAAGAAACATATAAGTGTCATAGTCATAATTGTTGTTAACAATTATATGATTACATTGAGTAAAGGAGGGTGGAATTTATGAACTATAACAATCCTCAGAGGTATAAAAACGGAGATACATAATTGTAATAGAGTTGTTTAAGAAAATTCAATAGTAGAAAAAGACTATTACATATGGAAGCGAAAAAGGTGATTGCTACAACGATTTTAGCAACTGTAATTTTGGGAAGTACTCAAGTTATGGCGGCTGTAGATAAAGGAAGTTTCACATTTGCTTTTGGCTTTAGCGTTAGAGGAACGACTAAATTTAGATTGAGTAATAGTAATACGAGTTGTGATACTATTGAAGATACTTGGCGTTACAATGAAAATCATATCCCTCGATAACAAAGGACATTACTGCATGGAATTAGAAGAAAAAGCTTGGTTTGGAAAACGATATAGAGGTGAGTATCATTTAGCAGATGGATATAGACACACAAGTTGGTTAGGGAAAATAAAAAAGGCCACTTATGTGGTAAATCTTGGAACTAATGATGACTTAGGTCCATCTAGTAGACAGATAAAGGGAGTTGGAACTATATACCAATAGATTAAAATAATCAATTTTAATAGGCAATTATGATATAAGTATAATAATTGCCTATTTTTTAGATAAAGTCGCAAAGGGACAGGTAAACATGGGAAAGTCGGAAAAGGTAATATTGCGCTGCAATAAAGTTTCGAAAATATACAAAAGTGGTATGCAGCATACAAAAAGCACTGTCAGGGGTGAGTCTTAGCTTCAATGAAGCTTCGATTAATTTGATTTACGGGAAGAGTGGCAGTGGAAAAATCTACGTTATTAAATGTACTGGCAGGCATAGATAATGCTTCTGATGGAGATATTTTCTTTCAAGGAAAAAACTATGCTATTATGACAGAAAGAGAGATGGCAAAACTTAGAGGGGATAACTATGGATTTATATTTCAGGCATATCATCTTATACCACATATTACCGCAAAAGAGAATATTATGTGCCCGTCTTATGTTAATGGGAAGCCCATTGACACCAAGTATTTTAGCTTCTTGGTTCAGGAATTAGGTATCACTGACTTGGTGCTTAAATGTCCCTATGAACTATCAGGAGGAGAGCAGCAAAGAGTAGCGATAGCAAGAGCAATGCTGTTAAAGCCATCAATAGTGTTTGCTGATGAACCGACAGGGAATTTGGATAGTGAAAATACAAAACTCATAACCAACTTATTCGATAACCTGAATAAAAAGTATGGAACCACATTTATCATCGTTACACATGAAGAAAATCTCATGCAAAATCCTGATCAGATTATAAGGATAAAGGATGGTGAAGTTGCCGATGAATAGTAAAAAGAACAAGGTATTTTAAGTTAATTCATATACTATTTCAGAATAATAAAGCACTATTTATAATATCTTTATTGACATCAGCAATTGGATTTTGCTTTATTTTTACAGTAACATCCACAACCAATATGCTCATACAAAACAACAGGGATAATCTTATAAATACATATGGCAAATTTCTGGCTGTTATATCTGATGTTGATGAGAAAACTGAAGCGAATATAAAAAAATGAGTTAAATGATTTTTGTATACAAAAGATTCGAAGTCGGAGGTAATGTAGTATATTCAGGCAAAAAATTAACTTTTGGCTCGATGGAAAAGAGTATTGGGGATGTCTTGGCTTTCAGCCTTATTAAAGGAGAATGGCCGAAGAAAGAAAACGAGATTGTAGTTGAAGAATACCTGACAGAATTATTTAAGATTAAAAACAACAACTTGCCAGCGAAGATAAGTTTTGAGAAAAAATGGGATAAAGACTGATTTTGTAATTACCGGCATAATTTCTAATTATTCAAGTAGACTGTCTGCGTCAACTTTTATAGAAAAGGATATAAATGTATATCCCACAGTAATATTTGTAGATGGTATGCTAAAAGATACAAAGCAGTCGTTGATTGTTTTGCAAAAGAAACTTAGATTCGATTCTATTGAAAGAGATATAAACACGATATTGAATTGGGGAAGTAATTATGACATTAAACTTAGCCATGATATGAGTATTAATTCAAAACTAGCCTCAGAAGGTTATAGTGAAGACTTGCTGTTTACCAGATTATTATATCTTGTACTTGCCAATTTTCTGCTATTACTTGGGGAAGTTATTATAATAAGAACGCTGCTTATATGGAACAGCAAGACAATGGCATTGTTTAAAGCGCTTGGACTTCATTCTAAGCAGGAAAGAATACTGTGGTTTTACCTGATTGGATTGCTTGCAGTAATAGGATTAAGCTTGGGATTTACTTCATCAGCTATATTGGGAGTTTTATACATAAAAAGGAACTTTGGGGGATACCAGTATTACATCAGAGAATTGCTTATTACTTTTTTATTGGAAAGCAGCTTTATCAGTGTAATAATTATACTGTTTTGTGTTGATTCAGCCAGAAAGAAAGCCGGTTCACTCATAAATGGGATGCTGATAGATTTGCGGTTTACAGTCAGAAAGTATAGATTTAGAAAAAGTGGATATATGCGTTGTTATAATGCAAATGATTTGTATGTTTTTTATTATAGCCTCATTTAGTTTTTCAAATAGATTTGAGATGGAAAAGGGTGACATAAATTACGATTTATATAGCAAGTCAACAACCACAAGCAGCATGCTTAGAGGGTATAGCATAACTGAGAACAACGAAAGCTATTTTGACTTTGATGTAGTAAATGACCTATATAAATATGGTGATATGATTAAGCTCCAAATGGAAGCTGAAACCAATCAAAGCTCTATATTGATAGACAAGGACGATAAGACTTCCAGCTTTTAATGAATATTTAGAGTATAGAAGCAGTGAATGGCAAGATAATGAAAATGTGAAAGGGTGGAATGAGGTATCAAAAGAGGCTGAGAGGTATAATGTTTTATCTGATAGGACTGTTAAGATTATTATACTAACTGAAAAAGAATTCGTATTATTGTTAGATAAACTGGGAATAGGTGAGAATGATGTTGGCTCAGACAAGGATAAGAATTGCTTAGCGTTTCTACCTAAGCTTAGTTATAGCGTTTCAGGTAAGAATGAAATTATACAAGTGGGAGGAATTAGAAAGAGCGAAAAAGGGTTACGGTTTTATAAAGAAAATTTTAAGGCAATGCTTTGGAACGCTGAAAATGAAGAGGATAACGTAATACAGCTTGTAATGAAGGAGAGTACAGCGAAAAAAAGTAAGCTGATTTTAGGATATGATAAAATCAGTATCAACTTGAGAGCAGATGCACCATTATCAGTTAAACGAGATGTGGATACAAGAGTTTCATTAATTATGTCATCAATACAGGGAGGTATGCTTGAATCATCAGTTCTAAGGAATAAAGAGAATAAATTGATGGGAGATTATACTGCTATGCTGTCAGGTTCTATGGTATACTTTTCTTTGATAGTAGTATGCCTGTATATAGTCTTAAGTAGCTTTATCGATTGGGAAAAACATAAGCATGAGTACGGCATATTGCGAAGCTTTGGAATGAGCTATATCAGTTTATGGAGAAAGATATTTTTAGATATTTCAGTAGCATATTTATAGCCTGCATAGTTTTAGTGCCGTTGGTAAGAGGGGCTTTTGGGGTGGAGACACTAAGCAATGCTCAAATTTTGTTTTCAATTATGATAAACATAATTATTACCTTTTTGTGTGGAGGCGTTGTATACTGGCGCTATAAGAGCAAATCCATAGTAAACATGCTATAATTAAAGACACATCAATAGAGTGCAGATATCAACCTATGCACATCAATTACACAATTTCACACCTTATAGGAGATAAACTTTTTTTATCCGTTCTAAGGTGTGATTTTTATTTTAGCCTTATGCGTGCAAAAGATATATTGTTTTATTTGACATACGTCAAATAAAAACACTGTAATAATGCTAAAAGAGAGAGGAGAATTATATGGTTTTGCTGGTAATGCTACATTTTTTTCTCTTGACATCTCGTTCGAATACATAGATAATTATATAGTTGTGAGACATTGTCAAAGTAGAAAAAGAGGTTATTTTTATGGGTAATTTTATTTAATATGAACAATTTTTTCTTCCGCTTTATGGGGAAGCTTTTTGATACAGTGGCACTTAGCATAGTCTATGTTTTTGGTCTGTATTCCTATTGTGACCATAGGACCTGCTACCTCGGCACTCTATTATTCAACAGTTAAATCAATAAGGCGAGACAGGAGCTATCCTATCAAAGAGTTTTTCAAGGCATTTAAGAGAGATTTTAAGCAAAGCTTCATAGTAGGGCTTATTCTCGTTGTAGTAGGACTGATTCTGTATGTGGACGTTAAATTTGCTATTAATTACATAAAAAACAGCCTTACCTATATGCGCTACCTATACATTGTTATCGGTATAGTTATGTCATTTATAGCAATATATATTTTCCCACTTATTTCAAGGTTTTCGTTAAAGCTCTCAGGGCTGTTCAGACTGTCATTTTATCTGGCGATAAGACATCTGCTTACAACAGTTGTTTCTATCATTTTGTTGTTTGGAAGCTTTGTTTTGGTATATATTTCAGCCGGACTTGCGATGCTGTTTGTGCCTGTGACTGTCAATTTGCTAATTTCGATAATGATGGAGAAGGTACTCCAAAAATGCATGGGCATGGTACAGACAGACGTAGAGAATGAGAATAAGGACGAGTGGTATCTGGAGTAATTGTAAAATATTATCGGGAAAGAGGAAGAGTATGTCCGAGGAAAAATTTGCGCTGCCAAGGGATTTTGCAAAAAATGTATTTAATGACGAGGTAATGAAAGACAGGCTCCCAAGCGATGTATACAAGGAGCTTAGAAAGACCATAGATAACGGCGAAGACCTTAACGAGAAGATAGCAAGAGCTGTAGCACATGCTATGAAGGCCTGGGCTATGGAGAGAGGGGCTACCCATTTCTCGCATTGGTTCCAGCCTATGACGGGGATTACCGCTGAGAAGCATGACTCCTTCCTAAAGCCTGAGGGCAAGGGCGGGATAATAATGCGCTTCTCAGGTAAGGAGCTTATTAAGGGAGAGTCAGATGCCTCTTCCTTTCCGTCAGGTGGGCTTAGGGCAACCTTTGAGGCGAGGGGCTATACAGCCTGGGATTGTACCTCTCCTGCTTTCTTAAAAGGAAGATACAGCAGGTGTAACCCTCTGCATACCTACAGCATTTTGCTCATATACAGGTGAGGCACTTGACGAGAAGACTCCACTGCTTCGCTCGATGGAGGCTATAAGCAAGCAGGCTACAAGGATTGCAATACTTTTTGGAGATGAGGATGTTACAAGCGTGAGCTGTTCGGTTGGCCCTGAGCAGGAATATTTCCTTATCGACAGAGAAGATTACTTAAAAAGAGAAGACCTCCTCTTTACAGGCCGTACTCTATTTTGGAGCTATGCCTCCTAAGACTCAGGAACTTGATGATCACTACTATGGAAATATTCCTGAGCGTATAGAGCTTTTTATGAAGGAGCTTAATGAGGAGTGTTGGAAGCTTGGTATCTACGCTAAAACCCAGCACAATGAGGTGGCTCCGGCACAGCACGAGATGGCTCCTGTATTTACTACTGCAAATATTGCCACTGACCACAATCAGCTTGTTATGGAAACAATGAAGAAGGTGGCAAAGCGCCACGGGCTTGAATGTCTGCTTCACGAGAAGCCATTTGCAGGTGTAAATGGTTCAGGAAAGCATAATAACTGGTCTATAGTGACTGATACAGGGAAAAAATATGTTGGATCCCAGGCAAGACTCCGCACGAGAATGTGCAGTTTATGCTGGTGCTTGCCGCCATAATCAAGGCTGTAGATGAAAATGCCGTACTTTTAGGCTTTCGGCATCCAAATCCCGGCAATGAGCATAGGCTTGGTGCAGATGAGGCACCTCCTGCCATTATATCCATTTTTCTTGGAGACCAGCTTGAAGACCTTGTTGAGCAGATTATTGAGACAGGTGAAGCTACTTCAAGCAAGCAGGGAAGGAAGCTTGATATAGGAGTACACAGCCTTCCTAACCTCTTCCTCGATGCAACAGATAGAAACAGAACCTCTCCTTTTGCATTTACAGGTAATAAGTTTGAGTTTAGAATGGTGGCTTCGTCAATGTCGATTGCAGGAGTAAATACCGTACTCAATACTATAGTTGCAAGTGTATTTAGGGACATGGCTGACAAGCTTGAAAAGGCAGAGGACTTCAATCAGGCTGTACACGACCTCATCATAGACACCCTGACTGAGCATAGGAGAATCATATTTAACGGAAACGGCTATTCAGAGGAATGGGTGAAAGAGGCCGCAAGGCGTGGACTTCCTAACACAAAGTCAATGGTGGAGGCAATTCCGTCACTTATTGATGACCACACTATAGAAGTATTTGCAAGGGAAAAGGTGTTAAACCGCACTGAGCTTGAGTCCAGAGCTGAGATTCAGTATGAGAAATACACAAAGACCATCAACATAGAGGCAAAGACCATGATTGACATGGTAAGGAGGCTTTTCATCCCTGCTGTCATTAAGTACCAGACTGTACTTGCAAAGGCGATAAATGAGATGGAAAGTACAGGCTTGGAACTTGAGTGCTCTATGCAAAAAGATTTACTTAAGAAGGTATCATTGCTTCTTGCTGCTGCTGGTAATCAGGCAGATGAGATGGAAAAATATGATAATAGCTGCAAAGAAGCTTCCTGAGGGAAGGGAACAGGCTGAAGCATTTAATACTAAGGTAGCTCCGGCTATGACAGAGCTACGTGAGAGTATTGACAGCCTTGAAGTTATTGTTGGCAGGGATTATTGGCCTGTACCAACATATAGTGATATATTGTTTGAAGTGTAAGATGAGCACTGCCTACATTTGAATAAATAGATTATTTGATTAGCATTTTATTCGGCTATCAAAATAAATTTGATCTGATGTGACAGCCCTGATTAATATTCTTATGCACAGAAAGATTGCTATATGGCCATTTCATCCATATACTTGTGATGATATCTGACTTAAGAGTTAAGAATGTCTCCTGCAGATAGATTTGCATCGAAAGTCTATACTAGCACTTTTGTTTTAATACACAAGGAGTAAGTTTATGAATATTGTTGATATATTGGTTAGTTGGAGTAGGGGCTTTCTATGGATGCCTTTTGCGGTATCCATCTGTAAGGGCTTAGCTATGAAAAAGATGGATGATAAAGAAGGCTCTTGTCTGTTCGCTCTACTTTGGAGTGTTTCAGGCACTGATGCCTCTTATCGGCTTCTTACTTGGAAGCGGATTTAAGAATGTGGTTAGCTCCATCGACCATTGGATAGCCTTTGTGCTTCTTGGCATCATAGGCATAAATATGATAAAAGAGGCGAAATCCTGTGACGTTGTAAATGACTCAATGGATGTAAAGACTATGCTGACACTTGCGGTTGCAACCAGTATAGATGCCCTCGCCATAGGAGTTACCTTTGCTTTTCTTAAGGTAAGTATAATTCCTGCGGTATCCATTATCGGTCTTATTACCTTTGTCTGTTGCTTCATCGGAGTCAAGCTTGGAAGCGTATTTGGAGAAAAAAACTAAAGTCCAAGGCAGAGATAATGGGCGGAGCTGATGCTCATACTTATTGGCACTAAGATACTGATAGAGCATCTGTTCTTTCAGGGGTAATGAATATAAAACAGAAGAAAAATCACTCCGACTAGGAATAGTCTGGAGTGATAAGAAATTCTGAAAAAAATCACACAGTATAACTATTTAAAAATAAATGAATATTTATGCAAACTTATGCTTTAAATATTCATTTATTTGTGATATAATATGTTCATAACATAATCAAATGAAGAATATTTATTCACAGAGAGGAGATACACTATGAAAAAATCAGTTAAACTTGTTGTAGCCTTAACCCTTACCTTAGCCACTATGCTTACTGCCTGTTCAGGAAGCTCTGCTAAGACAGACAGTACAAAGAGTGCTTCAAAGACAGGCTCGGTGGCTGCATCGACAGCCAAGACAAGCAGTGCCACAACTTCAGGAAGTGCTGGCGCAGGAAGTAGCACATCGGCTAATACGTCAGGAGCAACGAAGCTTGACCTTTCAACTATTACAGGTGAAGGAGATAAGCTTGACAAGATTCTTGAGGCAGGAGTTATAACCTGTGCAACCAGCCCTGACTTTGCTCCCAATGAATTTATAGATATAAGCAGCGGTGAAACTAAAGTATGTAGGCTGTGATATGGACCTTGCTCAGTACATAGCAGACAGCCTCGGAGTAAAGCTTGAGATTGTGCCTATGAAGTTTGATGCGATAAAGGCTGCAGTTACCACAGGTCAGGTAGACATGGCAATAGCAGGGCTTGCTTATACAGAGGATCGTGCGAAGAATATGCAGCTTTCAGACCTTTTTGGTAATACAGATGCGGATGAAGGTCAGGGAATTGTTATTCTTAAAGAAAATGCAGATAAGTTAAAGACTGCTGATGATTTTGCGGGAAAGACAGTACTTGCACAGAATGGTTCAGTACAGTTTGACCTAACAACAGCGCAGCTTCCTAAGGCTAAATGCACTCCTGTTGCAGATGTAAATAATGGAGCGATGGAAGTTATGACAGGTCAGGCTGATGGAATTACACTTGATCTTGCAGTTGCCAAGGTGATGATTAACACTCACAAAGAGCTTGCTATCAGTGATTTTCAGTTTGAATATGAATCAAAAGGTAATGTTATTGGATGTACAAAGGGTGAGACCAAACTCGTAAATGCTATAAATCAGATTGTTAAAGAAGTAAATGATAAGGGGCTTTATAAGCAGTGGAAGGATAAGGCTGTAGAGCTTGCTAAAATCACTAGGAGTAGAGGTTAATAATTAATGGGAATTTTTAACAATATAGTTTTTGATACAAAAATATGGAATTTTGTTTTTAACAGGTACAGGATATACCCTGTTATTGAGCCTAATAACTGTATTTTTTGGCTCAATATTAGGCTCTGTATTGGCTGTACTTAAAAATAACAGGTTCCTGATAGTAAGGTCTATTTCAACAGCCTATATTGAGATAGTAAGAGGCACACCTATACTTTTACAGTTGTACATATTTAAGTTCATGCTTCCTGAAGCTATACCGGGGTTCAAGCCATCTACCTTTGTATGCATACTTGTAGCACTTATATTGAACTCGGCTGCCTATGTATCCGAGGTAATCCGCTCAGGCATAGAAGCTGTAGACAAAGGACAAACTGAGGCGGCAAGGTCACTTGGACTTAGTAAAAGGCAGACTATGTTTAAGATAGTATTGCCCTCAGGCTGTAAGATATATCCTTCCGGCTCTTGGCAATGAGTTCATTATGATGATTAAGGAAACCTCTCTTGCATCTGTATTCTTTGTGGGAGACCTTATGACTCAGTTCCAGACCATATCAGGGGCAACCTTCCTAACAATGGAACCGCTTATTATAATCGGTATCATATATTTTGTACTTACATTCAGCCTCTCAAAAGGAGTTGCTGTACTTGAAAGGAGGATGAAGGCAGGTGAGCGCTAATCATAACGAATATTTAATTGATGTTGTGGATTTACATAAAAGCTTTGGAGACCTTAAGGTGCTTAAAGGAGTGACTGAGCATATCAAAAAGGGTGAGGTAGTATCTGTAATCGGACCATCAGGAGGTGGCAAGTCTACCTTTCTTCGCTGCCTTAATCTCCTTGAAGTACCCGATAAGGGTGAGATATATTTTGAGGGAACCAATATAACTGATAAATCGGTAAACATAGACATCCACCGTCAGAAGATGGGAATGGTATTTCAACATTTCAATGTCTTCCCACATCTTTCGGTTGGTGAAAATATCACTCTTGCTCCCACCTTACTTGGCAAGAAAAACCCTGGGGAAGCTAAAGAAAAGGCAAGGGAGCTGCTTAATAGAGTAGGGCTTTGAAAAATATGACGAGAAGCCGAACAAAGCCTCAGGCGGTCAGAAGCAGAGGCTTGCAATTGTAAGAGCCCTTGCGATGGAGCCTGATGTAATGCTCTTTGATGAGCCGACCTCAGCCCTCGACCCTGAGATGGTAGGAGAGGTGCTCTCCGTTATTAAAAGCCTTGTAAGCGAGGGTATGACAACGGTAATAGTAACCCACGAAATGGGCTTTGCAAGAGAGGTCTCCGACAGGGTTCTCTTTTATGGACGGCGGCATCATAGCAGAAGAAGGAAGCCCTGAAGAGATATTCGGAAGCCCTAAGAATGAAAGAACTAAAGACTTTTTAAGTAAGGTACTTATGTAAATGATATAGTGATGGGAGGTCAGGCTTTTATGCTTTGGCCTCTTTTTGTTTAATTTGAATTAAGAAGGGGTATAGTATAATTAAGATAATTACTCGGTTCAAACCGAGTCGGAGATAACTCGAGTAAAGATAATTAAGGAGGATAATGATTATGAGTAAAAAAATATTTATATGCAATAACTTTTCTTCAATTGTTTGTGTCTGTTGTAGGAGTCGTACTAATAATAATGAACTTTACTTGGAATCCGCAATACTGATAATTTATTTATGTTTATATTTTTGACAATCTTAGCGATTACTCAGAGTATAGACAATATCGCTAAAATTAGAGATAAAAAGTCATAACCAATGATGACTAGGAATGAAACAAGGAAAAAGGACACTGTTTTTATATATATTCTTTTAAGCTCACTCGTGAAGTTAGGATTTTGAAAAAAATATAATAGTTTTTCGAAGAGAATAGTATCGAGGGTGCAATTTGCAATACAGCTCTTAATGGCCAATATGATTATAGCTTCATAGAGAAAGAAACCGGGAACTGTATATTATATATTATAACTCATATCATTTCCGTAAATGCAGGTGAAATTGATTGTTTATTTATCAAATAAATCGGAATGTGTACCTGTTCTGGATGCGGTTAATATAAGTTCGGAATTATTTACTGCATATATCAGTAGCCAGTCTGGGAGGATATGACATTCTCTAAAACCTGCATAATTACCAACCAAGGCGTGGTCGTGGTATTTTTCTTCTAATTTTTTTTCGGACAAAAGTTTTTCGAGAACAGTTTCAAGAAGTGAAATATCATAACCACGCTTTTTAATTCTTTTATAGTCTTTACGAAATGTGCCAGTAGTTACAAGTTTAAGCATAGTTAATCGTCCTCCCTGTTAAGTTCATCAAATAATTCATTTACGGAATTATAACGTTTAGCAGGAAGCTTTCCTGACATTATCATTTTGGCCTCATTTATTGCAGCCTTAGTTTCAGAATTAAAGTTAGGCTGTTTCAGTTCAAAAGGAAGGCCACCTTCCATTATTGATTTATGAAGAAAAAATATTTATAGCATCTGTAATGGTAATACCGAAACTTGAAAAGTTTTTCTGCGGTTGCCTTTGTCTCAGGCTCAATGCGGATATTGATATTTGCAGTCTTTGCCATAGACTTTACCTCCTTACTTTTAGTCGATTATATCACGTTGTATGAACAAACGCAATACAAAAATGGCAAAATTATCATATAAAAATCTCCTAATAATATTCCCTTGTGAGTCCTGAAAAAATATTATTAGAGCGGCTATTATTTGAAGCTATATTTATCTAACAAAAGTATAATCTAAGCAGCATTTCTTATCTCCATACAAACCAAATAAAGAGATAGCCGGCAACAACTGCAGCAAGGGTGAAAGGAACACCTATTTTCATAAAGTCCTTAAATGATACCTCATAGCCTTCCTTGCGAAGAAGTCCTATACCTGCAATATTGGCAGAAGCTCTGATAGGGGTTATATTACCACCAAGGGTAGCACCTATAAGCAGTCCGAAGAAAAGCAGATATGGGGCAACGCCAAGCTCACCCGATACGCTTGCTATTACAGGAAGCATGGTAGCTACATAAGGGATATTGTCTACAAAGGCAGATACAAGAACTGAACCCCACACTATGATTGTAAAGAGAACGAAGATGTTGCCACCTCCTACATGTACAATGATATCAGCGAGGTCTGTGATGATGCCCTGCTCCTGAATACCTCCTATTACAGTAAAAAGACCGGCTAGAAGTGCCATAGTAGCATAATCCACATTCTTTATATTCTCTATCATAGTCTCTTTGTCTTTGGTTGCGATGTATTCCCATACCACACAGACAACTCCCCAGACCATACAGATGACACCATTGGTTATCTCAGGCTTGTTAGGGATGAAGGAAGCGGCTATAAGGAAAACTATGTGTCCGACCATTGCGATGGTAGGTATCATATCCTTAACCTCTGTATGCTCATCAGAAGATACGGGCATTGTGTCCTTGCGGAAAATTAACATCATAATAGGTATGGTGAAGAGGGCTCCAAGTTCAACTGCAAAGAAGATACCGGGCTTACCCTGCATGATGAAGAAGTCCATAAAGTCCATCTTGGCAGCACCTGCTAGCATAATGGAAGTAGTATCGCCGACAAGAGTAGCCGCACCCTGAAGGTTCGAGGATACTGCGATTGAGATTATCATAGCAACCGGAGATATCTTAAGCTTTTTACATATCGCAAGTGCCACAGGGGCAACCATGTATACAGTAGCCACATTATCTATAAAGGCTGAGATGATGCCGGCAAAGAGGGACATAAATATCGTAGTCCACATTACGTTAGGCGAAAGATTGAGAATGTGGTCTGCAATGAGGTTTGGCATCTTGGACTGAATAAAATAATCCACTATGATTACCGTACCAAATATCATAAGCAGGATATTCCAGTCTATGGTGTGAAACAAGTCGCTTATGGGAAGTATTCCAAGCACCAGAAAAATGGCAGCAGTCCCGCAGGCAATGTATGGTCTTCGCTTTGCAGGAAGGAATATCATAAGTGCATACATTAGGACAAAGAGAGCAATTGCGATTGTTTTTAACATGTAAACTCCTTTTATAGATGTGATATTTAAGTATCATACACTATATGAGGCACCAGTTGCAAGATGTTTTATTATGAAATCATAATCAAAAATCTCAAAAGCAAAATTTTTGAAAGCAAAGTTTCGGGAAAATTTCTTTAGCCTATTCACAAAACTACAATTGCTTGTTTACAAAGTCCGCAAAATGATATTATAATTGAATTGACTATTCTAAGATTCACTAATAAGTGAGATTATGTTTTCTAGTGTAAAAAGTGTTGCCTTATCCGGTATCAACGGTATTATTACAAGCGTAGAGGCAGATATCAGAAATGGACTTCCATCCCTTTAATATGGTTGGTTTTCTGTCTACGCAGGTAAGAGAATCGGGAGAAAGGGTTAGGGCGGCTGTTCTTAATTCGGGCTTTTATTTGGAGCCTAAGAGAATTCTTGTAAATTTATCCCCTGCAGACATTAAAAAAGACGGGACTTCGTTTGACCTTGCGGTGGCAGTGGCCATACTCGCAGCCCAGCTAAGTCTTGACAATGACTACCTCTTAGAGACTGCCTTTGTAGGTGAACTTAGCCTAAGTGGAGAAATAAAGACTGTTACAGGTGTTCTTCCCTATGGTTAGTGCTGCCAAAGAGGCAGGCATAAGAAGATTTGTTCTTCCTGTGGCAAACTACAGGGAGGCAAAGCTGGTTGACGGAATTGAAATCATAGGTGTAGCATCGCTCCTTGAAGCTATTGAGGCCGTGCAAAAGAGAGTAGAAAAGGGCAGGACAATCGATATAGAACCAGCCATAAGCGATGATAAGAAGCTGCCGGATTTTTCTGAGGTACATGGGCAAGAGGGGATTAAAAGCGTGCTGTAGAAATAGCTGTGAGCGGGATGCACAATATACTTATGATAGGCCAGGCAGGCTCAGGGAAAAGTATGCTTGCAAGCCGCATTCCGTCTATTATGCCGCCTATGTCTGTGGATGAAAGTCTTGAAGTGACCAAGATATACAGTATATCAGGTCTTTTAGAGGAAGGGCGGGGGCTTATAGAAACCAGGCCTTTTAGGGTCTCCTCATAACTCTATATCACTTCCTGCCTTAGTTGGAGGAGGAAGCAAAGTAAGGGCAGGAGAGATTAGTCTTGCACATAATGGAGTCCTTTTTTTAGATGAGTTACCTGAATTTAACCGCCAGACCATAGAGGTGCTGAGGCAGCCCCTTGAGGAGAAGAAGATAACCATAGGCAGGATAAGTGGAACTGCCACCTATCCAGCTGATTTTCTGCTTGCGGCCGCAATGAATCCTTGCAAATGCGGCTTCTATCCTGACAGGAAATTCTGCCGTTGCAATGAGGTTCAGATAAAGAACTATCTGTCAAGGGTGAGCAGACCGCTGATTGACAGATTTGACATAGTTGCTGAAGTAAAAAGAATAAGCTTTGACAGCATCTTTAATAAAGAAGAAAAGTCTGGTGAGAACTCAGATGAGATAAGGAAAAGAGTGCTTGCTGCAAGGGATATACAGGAGGAGAGATTTAAGCACGAATCAATACATTTTAACTCTCAGATGGATTCTAAGATGACTGATGAATTCTGTAAGATTGACCAAAAGACCAAAGCCCTCCTTGAAGAAGCATATAAAAACATCAATCTAAGCCTTAGAGGATATTACAGGGTACTTAAGGTGGCAAGAACCATAGCTGATATGAGGCAAAAGGCATGAGGTTGGAGAGTTTGAAGTGGCTGAAGCTATCCACTATCGTGAAATGATTGAGAGGTTTTGGGGATGAGAGAAGAATTACTTATGTTTTGGCTCTCTTTTAGAGGGGCATATAGCCAAGATAAAACTTGACATACTTGAAGCAAACTTTGGGAGCTTAGCTGAGGCTCACTCTGCTATAAGCAAAGGAAAATACGGGCAAATAAAAGGGATTGGAGAAAAACAGCTTGAAAAGCTCAGGTTTCTCTCTAATATGTCCGAAATAGAAGATAAGTATGCAAACATGATAGAAAAGGGAATAAAGTATACTCATTATTTTAATAAAGACTATCCTGATAAGCTTAGGAATATATGCTCTGCTCCCATAGGATTATTTTATAAGGGTAACTTACCAAAAAATGAAGAAAAAATAATAAGTGTGGTGGGCTCAAGAGATGCTACTGAGAAAGGCTTGTATTATGCGGGCAAGATATCTGAAGAGCTTTCAGACTATGGAGTAAGCGTGGTGAGCGGTATGGCTTTGGGAATTGACTCCTCTGCACATAACGGTGCGCTAAAAGGGAGAAAAAGGCAAAGACCTATGCTATTCTTGGCTGTGGTGTAGATATCTGCTATCCTGCAAACAACATAGAGCTGTATTTGTCCATTAGTAGAAAAAAAGGAGGAATAATCTCTGAATTTCCTATAGGAACGACACCTATGAAGGCGAATTTTCCACAAAGAAACCGCATAATAAGCGGACTATCGGATGGAGTCTTTGTGGTAGAAGCCAGAGAGAAAAGCGGAAGCTTAATCACTGCAGATATGGGGCTTGAGCAGGGTAAAAATATATATGCCCTGCCCGGAAGAAGCGAGGAGCCTCTAAGCCGTGGAACCAACAAACTTATTCAGTATGGAGCCAAGCTTGTAAGCGATGTAAATGATATACTGAGGACTTTGATTTTCCCCATTTTAAATGCTAAACAGGAATGCCTTCAAAATTTAACACTTGAAAGCAACGAAAAAAATAGTGTATTCTACCTCTGTTTGATACCAAAGCATATTTCTGAAATTTTATCTGAAACGGGACTTGATGAAGGAGAGCTTTTTACTATACTACTCAGACTGGAATTTAAGGGATATGTGAGGCGGACAAGCTTTGAGTACTATGTAGCTGTTCCGTCTATATATGATACAAGAGTAAAAAGTATGGAATTTGATTAAAGAGAAGTTTAGCCCCTGTATCATAGGGGTGTCTGAAGTTTTGATAAGGTTTGGAGAGGAAGAAGAATAGGATGTCTAAGTATTTGGTAATAGTTGAATCACCGGCAAAAGCAAAGACGATTAAAAAAATACCTTGGTACCAATTATGAAGTTATTGCTCCATGGGGACATGTAGGGATTTACCTAAGAGTCAGATGGGAATCGATGTTGAAAATGATTATGAACCAAAGTATATAACCATAAGGGGTAAGGGAGACCTGCTCCAGACCCTTAAGGAAAGGCTGTAAAAAAAGTCTGACAAAGTTTATCTTGCAACTGACCCGGACCGTGAAGGTGAGGCTATTTCCTGGCATCTTGTCAATGCTCTTAAGCTTGAAGAAGGAAAAATATAAAAGAATTACTTTTAATGAAATCACAAAGACAGCAGTGAAAAAAATGCTATAAAGTCTCCAAGGGATATAGATATGGACCTTGTGGATGCACAGCAGGCAAGGCGTGTGCTTGATAGAATGGTGGGCTACAGCATAAGCCCACTTCTTTGGAAGAAGGTAAAGAGAGGACTTTCAGCAGGAAGAGTACAGTCTGCTGCACTTAAGCTTATATATGACAGGGAAGAAAAGATTAATGACTTTATCCCTGAGGAATACTGGACTTTGGACGCTTACCTTTTAGCTAAGGGAGTTAAGAAGCCTGTAGTTGCCAAGTTCTATGGAGATGAGACAGGTAAGCTGGCTATTAATTCCAAGGTCCAGATGGACAAGATAATGAAGGAGCTTAAGAAGGCTTCTTACAAGATTACTGAGATTAAGAATTCCGAGAGAATGAGAAAGGCACCTCTTCCTTTTACAACCAGTACTCTTCAACAGGAGGCATCAAAGAGCCTTAACTTCTCACACAGAAGACCATGGTATAGCACAGCAGCTCTATGAAGGTGTTGAGATTAAGGGACAGGGGCTTGTGGGACTTATCTCCTATCTTCGTACTGATTCGACCAGAATATCGGAGGAAGCTGACAAGGCCGCCAGAGAATATATAGATAAGGCTTATGGAAGTAAGTACCTGGCAGACACACAGGAGTCAAGGAATAGGGGCAAGAAGATTCAGGATGCACACGAGGCTATAAGACCCTGCACATACTGATCTTTCGCCTGTTATTGTAAAAGAGTCTCTTTCAAGAGACCAGTTTAGGCTGTATTCTCTGATTTGGAAGCGTTTCATAGCAAGCAGAATGAAGCCTGCGATATATGACATGAAGAGTGTAAAGATAGCCGCAGGCAAGTACATATTTACTGCTTCGGCATCTAAGCTTAAGTTTGACGGCTTTATGTCGGTATATGTAGAAGCTGACTTTGAGAAGGAAGAGGACAGCATATCTGCAAGCATAGATGAAAAGACTGAGCTAAAATTTGATAAATTTGATGCTATTCAGCATTTTTACTCAGCCTCCTGCACACTTTACCGAGGCTTCGCTTGTAAAGACCTTAGAGGAGCTTGGCATAGGAAGGCCTAGTACCTATGCGCCTACAATTACCACAATTCTTGCAAGAAGGTACGTGGTTAAGGAAAATAAGGCAATTTACATTACGGAAATCGGCACTATAGTAAATAGAATAATGGTAGCAGCATTTCCGGAGATAGTAGATACCAACTTTACTGCAACTATGGAAGGACTTCTTGATAAGGTTGAGGCGGGAGATATCAAGTGGAAGGAGATAGTACGTAACTTCTATCCGGATTTGGAGCAGGAGGTTAAACGAGAAGAAGAAAACCTTGAAAAAATCGAGATTCAGGATGAGGTTACGGATGAAATCTGCCCTAACTGCGGCAGAAACCTGGTTATAAAAATATGGCCCTCACGGTAAGTTTCTTGCCTGCCCGGGTTTCCCGGATTGCCGATTTACCAAGCCTTATCTTGAGAAAAGATTGGCATAGCCTGCCCTATATGTGGCTCAGAGGTTGTCATAAGAAAGACAAAGAAGGGCAGACCTTTCTACTCATGTGAGAAGAGTCCCTGACTGTGAATTTTATCAGCTGGCAGAAGCCTTCGGAGGTGAAAAAGTGCGCTGAGTGTGGCTCGTATACTAGTTGAAAAAGGCGGGAAAGCTCGTATGTGCCAATAAAGAGTGTCAGAAAGTTGTAGGGAGAGTTCCAAACGCTGATAAATAATACCATCACTCTGAATGACAATTGCAGTTTTCGGGGTTTTAAAGTACTTAAAATTGTGTGATTTAGCAGAATTAAAATGCTAAAAAAATTTATAAGATACTATTAATAAATGCTTTTTGATGGGGCAAATAAATTAATAATTTAAGCAATTAATTAATTTATCTTGATTATTAATACAATTGTGTGGTACAATAATTGTGTACAAACATATTCATTCTAAATTTGCTATATGAGATAGTTTTTATATTTTTCATAAAACAATATTGAATGAATGGTAAACTTCAATTTATCTCTTTTAGAGAACATCAGGAGGGGCCAAAATGAGTGTTCAGTTATTGGATAAGACCAGAAAAAAATCAACAAGTTACTTCACAACAATGATTCTCGTATGGTGGTTTTCAATGATATTTGCGGGGTGTTAAGCGAGATTCTAGACTCAAATATCATCGTACTCAGCAAAAAGGGAAAGGTTTTAGGAATTAAGAACAGAGATGACATTCCTGCTATCCGGGAACTGATCAAGGACAATGTCGGCTCATATATAGACAGTGACCTTAATGAGAGACTGCTTAGTATCCTGTCAACAAAAGAAAATGTTAACCTCATTACCTTGGGCTTTGAATTCAAGGAAGTTAATGATTATCAGGCTATAATCATTCCTATAGATATAGCCAGTGACAGGTTTGGAACACTGTTTATCTACAAGTTAAAAGAACCTTACAACATTGACGACATTATCCTTGCAGAATATGGCACTACAGTAGTTGGACTTGAGATTATGAGGTCTGTCAATGAAGAAAATGCCGAAGAGAGCAGAAAGATTCAGATTGTTAAGTCAGCTGTAAATACTCTTTCTTTCTCGGAGCTTGAGGCAATTACCCATATTCTTAGTGAATTAAACGGCAACGAGGGTGTTTTGGTTGCAAGTAAGGTGGCTGATAGAGTCGGAATCACAAGATCGGTTATTGTAAATGCTCTTAGAAAGTTTGAAAGTGCGGGAGTAATCGAGTCGAGGTCTTCGGGTATGAAGGGTACCTACATAAAGGTGCTTAATGATGTAGTATTTGATGAATTCAACCAAGGTTAAAAACAAGTAATAAGGTATTTATGTACAGAGGGATTTGGTTTTTGCTAAACCTTTTGTATATTTTTGAAAACTAATTTCCATTTTAGGTTGTAATTTTGAGAAAATATATTATAATAGATATGTTAGGGCTACAATTAGCATGCCTATATCTATGCGTTTTTGGCATGTGCTATTTTACCCTTAATGGTATATAAACGTATATAGTATAGGAGTTATGATTATGATTGCATCGGATGCATATAATTTTATCAATGTCCTGGGAAAGGCAGCAGATGCCAGTTGGATGAGAAATAATATTATTTCCAATAATATCGCCAACAATGACACCCCGGGATATAAGCGCAAGGATGTGCAGTTTGAGTCCCTATCTTGCAATGGAACTTATAAGAGGCGGCAATCTTAGAAGCAGGGTCGCAAACACAGACCTTGACAGACTTGACGGCATTGCTTATACAGACTATTCAAGTCTTAGCTATAGAGCTGACGGGAACAACGTAGACATCCATACAGAGAATACCTATCTGGCAGAGAACCAACTCAGATATTATACTCTGTTAGATTCTATGACACAGGAGTTTTCCAGACTTAAGATAGCCTTAACATCAACAAGCCAGTAAGATTAACATTGGATATATTATAAGAAGCGAGGTAGAGTAAATGTCAGTTTTTGGAGCTATGGATATAAGCGCAACAGGTATGACTGCTCAGCAGCTTAGAACAGATGTGATTGCGCAGAATATTGCTAATATAAATACTACAAGAGACGAAAATGGTCATGTATACAGAAGGAAAAAATGTAGTATTCGTGGAAAAAAGATGTAACAGGATTTTCACAGATTCTGCTTAGAACAGCAGGAAGAGTAGGCAACGGAGTAAAGGTATCTAAGATATATACAGATACAGAGAGCCCTGTAAGGCTTGTATACGATCCTTCACATCCTGATGCAAACGAAGACGGATATGTAGAGTATCCAAATGTAAACACAGTTCAGGAAATGACAGATATGATAGATGCAACAAGGTCTTATGAGGCAAACGTAACAGCCTTCAATGCGACCAAAAACATGATATTAAAAGCGCTCGAAATGGGCGGAGGCCAGTAATCAGCTAAGTTTACCGTAATTTAATTATATTATATTGGAGATGATTGTAATGGATATTGCTGCAATAGGTAGTTTAGTTCCACTTAAAAATATTAACGGTGTTAATACTAAGAGTTCCGAGGCAGGTGTAGTTCAGGGAAGCACAGAAGGGTTTGAAAGTATATTCAAATCAGCCCTTGACATGGTAAAACAGACCAATGACCTCACTAACGCAGCGGAACAGGAAGAAATGAAATTTGCACTAGGCAATTCAGACAACATAGCGGACCTTATGGTTGCACAGAGAAAAGCTAATCTTTCCCTACAATATACGGTAGCCATCAGGAATGCAGTAATGAGTGCTTATAGAGAGATAATGAATCTTCAGTTCTAATTTAACTTATATACTGCTGAGGAGAAGATTGTAGATGAATACGCTTTTAGAACGATTGAGAAAGATTCCGGCAAGATTCTTAGAATTTTGGAATAAATATTCGCCTGTGCAGAGAATACTGATGATAGCTGTGGGCGTGGGTGTCTTTCTTGCAATCATATTGGTATCCTACTTTGTCACAAGACCGGTAATGAAGACACTGGTCAGGGCTGAGAAAGCCGCTGATACAGCAAAGATTACCGAACTCCTGACGGATAACGGGATTTCTTATGATCTATCATCAGATGCACTGACAGTATCGGTAAATGAAAAAGATTATTCTAATGCCTTATTGGTGCTAGCTAAGAATGATATTCCGTCAATTGGGATGTCAATCGATGAACTTTTTGATAACAGCTTTTCGACTACGGAAAGTGAAAAGAAGCTAAAAGCCAATATATATAAACAGGATTGGTTGAAACAGGTTCTCTTAAATATGGACAATATCGAAAATGCCGTTGTTTCAATCACATCACCGACCACAGGTAATACTCTTTTTGCCGAAACTAAGGACACTTCAGTAAGTGTTATTCTTACCGTAACCAGTGATTTTAAGCAGGAGAATGCAAAGACAATTGCGAATATTCTTGCAGGAGCTGTAGGTAATGACAGCACAAAGGCGATAACCATAGCAGATCAAAATGGCAATCTGCTTTTTAATGGTGCAGATAATGATGTATTTAGTGGAGGCATTAACTCAATAAGTGATTATGAGAAAAATGTCACCGGAGTGAAGAAAGAGGAGATATACAAGCTGCTCGTTGGGCTTCCTGCCTATGATGATGCAAAGGTAGCAGCCAATTTTGCATTTGACATGAATAAAATCAGCTCTGTATATACTGAATATACACCTGCTGAGGGTGCTGAGCAGGGACTTAAGTCGCACGACTATACCTATGATGCCCAGAATTCCAACGGTAACGGAGGAACTCCGGGAACAGATGCAAACAGCGAGACAGACTACATGGTTCAGGATGGCGCAAACGCCAAGGGCAATGTGGCAATCTCCGAAAACGACTATTTACCAAAATAAAAAGGTAACCAATACAGAGGCGGCATGGGCGCAATCAAGGCTAATGAGTCTTCGATTGCCATAACTCTCATTTCCTATAAGAACTACAATGAAGCAGAGATGAAGAAGAACGGACAGCTTGACGGCACAACCTTTGATGAGTTTATGTTTGCCAATCAGGCTGCCACAGAACTTACAGTTCCGGCAAATGTGATAACCCTTGTATCAAGGGCTACGGGAGTTCCTGAGGCTAATATTCAGATACTTGCCTGGCAGGTACCTATATTCCAGCCTGAAGAGGGAGGAAGCTTCTTCACATTTACCAACATACTTATGTTAGTATTAGCAATTCTCATAGTTGCTCTCCTCATCTTCTGTTGTATTTAAGGGACTTGCACCTGTTGAGGTTGTCGAACTTGAACCTGAACTTTCTGTTGAGCAGCTTCTTGCTACAACTAAGGAGAATCAGTCACTTGACGATATTGAGTTCTCTGATAAGTCCGAGACCAGAAAGATGATAGAGAAGTTTGTTGATGAGAATCCTGAGGCTACAGCTCAGCTCCTTCGTAACTGGCTGAGTGATGAATGGGGGTAAATAATGTCTAACAAGACTTATAGCGAATATACAGGTATTGAAAAGGGTGCAATCCTTATGATTGCGCTCGGACCTGAAAAATCATCATCAGTGTTTAGGTATCTTAAAGATGAAGAAATAGAGGAGCTTACGCTTGAGATAGCCAATACAAGAAGTGTGGCTCCGGATATAAAGGATGCTGTCTTAGATGAATTTTATGAAATATGTCTGGCTCAGCAGTACATCTCAGAAGGCGGTATCGGTTATGCGAGAGACCTTCTTGAGAAGGCTCTTGGAGCAGACAAGGCCCAGACGGTTATTGGTAAGCTTACCGCAAGCTTACAGGTTAGGCCTTTTGAATTTGTAAGAAAAGCAGACGCATCACAGCTCTTAAGCTTTATACAGGACGAACATCCTCAGACCATAGCACTCATACTTTCTTACCTGCCAACATCACAGGCGGCGGCGGTAGTATCTTCACTTCCGCCTGAGAAGCAGCCTGACGTTGCAAGGCGTATAGCTACTATGGATAGGACTTCTCCTGACGTTATAAAGGAAGTGGAAGACGTGCTTGAAAAGAAACTGAATTCTCTTGTCAACCAGGATTATACTATTGTTGGTGGTGTTGACAGCATTGTTGAAATCCTCAACACGGTTGACCGTGGTACAGAGAAGCATATTATGGAGACTCTTGAAATTGAAGAACCTGAGCTTGCTGACCAGATCCGCAGGAAGATGTTCGTATTCGAGGATATCCTGCTGCTTGACAACAAGTCAATTCAGCGTGTACTTCGTGACGTTGACAACAACGACCTCTCAATTTCTTTAAAGAATGTAAGCGAAGAGGTTCAGACTGCTATATTCACCAACCTTTCAAAGCGCCTTGCTTCTATGATAAAAGAAGAGATGGAATTTATGGGACCTGTGCGTGTTAAGGATGTTGAAGAGGCACAGCAGAAGATTGTTAACATCATAAGGAAAGCTTTGAAGATTCAGGAGAAATTATTATTTCACGTGGTGGAGGAGACGAGATAATTGTCTAATATTATAAAAGGCTCAAGAGCCAGAGAAGAAGCTTCGAGCTTTGTAATAGACTCTAATTCAAGGGTTGGTTCTTATTTTTCAAATCTTGTTAAAGAACAGGAAGAAATGGCATCAAATGAGCCTGAAGTAAGAAAGATAGAGCCTTTGGCTGAAGTTTCGCCTGAAATAGCTGTAGAAGAACAGCCAAAGCTTTCTCCTGAGGAGATTGAGGAGGAGGCAAGGAGGCGTGCTGCTGAGATTATAAAAGAGGCTGAGGAGCAGAAAAAGCAGATAATGAATCAGGCTGTAAAAGAAGCCAAAATAAAGGAGAAAAGCCTTAGAGAAGCTGCTTCTGAAGAAGGCTATAAGGAAGGACAGCTTAGGGCTAGGAAGAATATGAGAACAAGCTCCTTGAGATTGAGGACGAAAAAGCAAAGCTTAGGGAAGAAATGAATGCTGAGATAGAGCGTCTTGAGCCTATATTTGCAGAGCTTGTAATCAATTATGTTGAGAGGCTTACAGGAATAGTTGCCAACGAGTACGAGGCTGTCATATATAACATGCTTGTAGCTGCTATAAATAATGCAGACTCCAGCCGCTTTTATGTCATTCACGTACCTAAGGAGCAGTATGAGTATGTAAGCACCAGAGAAAGCTACATAAGAGAGATAGTAGGTGACCGTGTAAATATAGAGATAATAGCGGATCCGGTACTCCCTCTTAACAGCTGTAAGATAGAGACTGACTCCTGTGTTATTGATACCGGACTTGATACGAGACTTACAACTCTTGTCAATTCCATAAGGCTTCTTGCAGGAGGAGGCAAAAAAAGGATGATTAACAAGATAGGAGGGTAATAGTATTGTTCAACGTAAATAAGTATTATTCCCTTTTAGACCAGCCACTGGAAAAAAAGTACGGCAAGGTTACAAGGCTCATAGGGCTTACAATTGAATCCCTTGGGCCTAGTGCCAATATAAATGATTTATGTATAATATATTCCAATAATAAATCCGGCAAGGGAACCTACGCAGAGGTGGTTGGATTCAGAGATAACCGTATTTTGCTGATGCCCTATGGAGATGTTGAGGGTGTTGGTATAGGGAGCCTTGTTGAAAGTACAGGAGCTCCTTTTCACGTTGCAGTAGGCTACGATATGCTTGGAATGGCTGTAGACGGACTGGGAAGGCCTATAGCATCTGATGGGACCTTTGAGAAAGAGGACAGTTACTCAGTTGAGGCTATGCCTCCTGATCCCTTCGCAAGGCAGATGATAGAGGAAGTTCTTCCTCTTGGAGTAAAGGCTGTAGATTCTCTCCTTACCATAGGTAAGGGGCAGAGAGTAGGTATATTTGCAGGCTCAGGTGTAGGAAAGAGTACACTTATGGGTATGTTTGCAAGAAATACTAAGGCAAGCATCAATGTGATTGCCCTAATAGGAGAGCGAGGCAGGGAGGTTAGGGAATTTATAGAACGTGACCTTGGCGAAGAGGGTATGAAACGCTCAGTAGTGGTTGTGGCTACCTCTGATCAGCCTGCACTTATCAGAAAGAAGGCTGCAAAGACTGCTACTGCGATAGCGGAATTCTTTAGAGACAAGGGTGAGGATGTGCTTCTTATGATGGACTCACTTACCCGTTTTTCTATGGCTCAGCGAGAGATAGGTCCTTGCGAGTGGCGAACCGCCTGTAACCAGGGGTTACCCTCCAAGTGTGTACTCGGAGATGCCTAAGCTCCTTGAAAGAGCGGGAAATGGAGACAAGGGCTCGATTACAGGCTTGTACACAGTGCTTGTAGACGGTGATGATATGAATGAGCCTATAGCTGATACGGCAAGAGGTATACTAGATGGACACTTCATCCTTTCAAGAGCCTTGGCTCAGAAGAATCATTATCCTGCCATAGACGTACTTCAGAGCGTATCCAGATGTATGTCATCCATTGTAACCAAAAGAGCATAAGAGGCTTGCAGGTACGATGAAGACAGTAATGGCTACATATAACGGAGCAGAGGATCTTATCAATATAGGAGCGTATAAAGCAGGAGCCAATCCCTGATATTGACTTTGCTATTAGCAAGATAAAAGAAGTAAATGCGTTTTTAATGCAGAGTACTGATGAAAAGTTTTTGTTTGAAGATGAGATAGAGGGACTAAGGTCGATATTTGCTGAGGCTGAATAAGTCTTTATCCCATCTCTTAAACATTTATTAAAGAATAAGGTGGAATATGGCGAAATTTAAGTATAGGGATGCAAAAACATCCTCGAACTGAAAATGAAGCTTGAAGAACAGCAGAAAATGGACTTGGCTGCAGCCAGAATCAACCTAAATGAGGAAGAGGACAAGCTAAAGAGTTATATAAAAAGAAAAAAACGAGTATCAGGAGGAGTTACGTGAATCCTGTAAAAATAAGCTAAATGTCCATAAAAATAAGGATGAAAAACTCTTGCCTATGAGAGATGGATGATGTCATAAGCAGACAAAAGATAGAAGTAAAAAAAGGCAGAGGGTAAGGTTGCCATTGAACAGGACAAGATGGGCGAGGCTATGAAGGAGAGAAAGATTCAGGAAAAACTTAGAGAACGGAATTTTAACAGATTTGTAAAAGAAGTAGCGTATGAGGAAGCTGCTATGGTAGACGAGCTTGTAGCTTATAAATATGGATCTGATGTAAATTCAGAAAAATGGAGGATAGATGGCTGATATAGATGAGATGGATGAGCTTGACAATCTGGATGAAGTAGAGGATTCAGGCCAGTCCAAAAGGGAAAAAGAAAGACAAGAATAAAAAAGAGGAGGAAAAAGAAGGCATATTTAGTAGGATACTTACCATCATTATTGTGCTTTTCATTGTAGCCATTTGGCTTGCTATATTCGCCCTTCTTATAAAGTATGATGTGGGTGGCTTTGGCTCCACTGTGCTTAGGCCAATGCTTAAAGACATACCGGGCATCAATCAGATATTACCTGATATTCCTGATGAGCAGGCGGCAGAGGAGAATAATTATCCTTACAAGAACCTTCCTGAAGCGATGGACAGAATAAGTGAGCTTGAAGCCGAGCTTGTTGCTGCAAATGGAACCAAGAAAGGCAATGCTAATTACCTTGCCCAGCTGGAGGCTGAGGTTGCAAGGCTCAAGACCTTTGAAGAAAATCAGCTCCAGTTCCAGAAGGAGAAGGATAAGTTTGATAAAGAGGTAGTCTTTAACGACAAGGCACCTGATCCTGAAGAATACAAGAAATACTATGAATCTATAGATCCTGATAATGCCGCTGAGATATACAGGCAGGTGGTTGAACAGCAGGATACTGAAAAGAAGCTTATAGAACAGGCAGAAATGTATAAGAATATGAAGCCTGAGGAAGCAGCAGCCATACTCAATGGTATGGGCGGAGACCTTGACTTGGTTGCCAATATTTTACTTCATATGAAGACCAAAGATGCCGGAGCCATACTGGCTAAGATGGATACAAATATGGCTGCCAAGATAACGAAAAAAATTTCAATAATGCAATCAAGATAAACTTAAGTTTTACTCCCTTTGATCCGATATAAGTTGTAGGGTATATTATATGCCCTATGTATAACGGATAGAAGGGAGATTTTTTATGGTAACAGCTCAGATTAATGCTGTTTCACCGGCGGTTTCTTCTAAGGCTAAAGTGCAGTCTGTCAAAGCGGATGGCTCATTCTCTGACATCTTAGGTAAAGAGAGTGCGGCAACAGCATCTAAGGGCGGTGCTAAGGAGTCTAAGGGAAACAACAGCATAGTCTCTGAAAAGTACTACAAGGAAGACAGCAAGGTAACGGCTGATAGCAATCAGACAACTAATAAGCCAAATGACAAGATGACTACTGACAAGAAAGACAACGCTTATCAGGTAAAGGATGATAGTTATAAGACTGTTAAGGAGGATTCACTTGGAGCTTCTCTTGAAGAGACAAAAAGCGGTGAAGGACAGGATGAAAAGGCAAAGTCCTTAATGGCAATACTTGCAAGTATGTTTACACAGATTTCTAATAATACAGGAATTGATGAAACAACAGTCAAAGATTATATTGCCACTAACAATTTAACATCTGCAGATTTGCTGGACATTAACAGCTGGAAAGGTCTTGTTACTGAAGCTAACGGACTTACAGATATTTCAGCTATACTCACAAATGATGAGGCATTTAAGGATTTGGGAAACATATCTGATATAATAAATGCTCACCTTGCTGAGATGGGGCAAATGACTTCCGGAATGACAGAAGGAGTCACAGATGAAGCGCAGATACCGGACAACAATAGTCATACCTGAGGAGGTTGCGGTTAAAACAGATGAGCTCCTTACAAAGTTTGTAAAGAGTGATAATGTAGAAACTGCCGCATCTAAGGAGGATAAGGCTTCTGGTAAGGAAGTAGATGAGACCGGAAGTGCAGAAGAACTTGCAGCATTTTCTGCTATGGCAGATAAAAATGCGGTGGCAGGTGCACATACTCAGTCAGGATTTGAACAGGGCAATTCTAATTCCCGTGAGAACAATCAGACTACCACTGTAGAAGGAGTTTTCTGCTCCTGCTCATAATATATTTGACAATATTGCGGCAAATGTAGAAAAGCTTGAAGGAACCAACTCACTGCCTGAGGGAACTACAGCAAGAGATATACTTAATCAGGTTACAAGCCAGATAAAGAACTTACACGCACCTGATAGGACAAGTCTTGAATTTCTGCTTACACCTGCTATGCTTGGTAAGGTAGCAGTAAATGTATCCTCTAAAAATGGTATATTACAGGCAGAGTTTAGGGTGGAAAATGCACAGGCAAAGGCTGCACTTGAGAGCCAGATTGCAGATCTTAAATTAAATTTTTGAAAAATCAGGGACTTAAGGTATCAGAGGTTTCTGATCATGATTAGCGAAAAATGGAATTGGAAGCAACGATCAGGGAAAAGAATACAGGTGAAGAAGGCAAGAATTCCGGCAAAAGAAACAGGTCTTTTGCAATTGATGGTGAAGATGCAGTAGACTATGCACTTACTTCGCCTGAGGATGCTATAAGAGCCTATACTGATGGAGACACAGGAAGCAATATTAACCTCGGTGCATAATTATAGAAAGGTAGAATATGAGCGATTTTAATACTAATTATAGTTCTACAAGAACTGACCAGGGTCTTCAGGCACAGGTACTAGATGGTGTTATTAGCAAGACCAACAATATAGAAAAATTAAGACTGCTGATGAGCTTAATAAGCTTGGTAAAGATTCATTTCTTAAACTTCTCGTTGCACAGATGGAGAATCAGGATCCAATGCAGCCACAGAGTAATACCGAGTGGGTATCTCAGCTTGCAACCTACTCTACACTCGAGCAGATGCAGAACATGAATGCTGTAATGACCAATTCACAGGCTTTTGGCCTAATTGGTCAGGATGTAATAGTAGCCACCAAGAATGCTGATGGCAAAGAATCCACAATAAGCGGAAAGGTTGACTTTGTATCTGTTAAGGGCAACAAGTCATATCTTTCAATAGACGGCAATCTCTATCCGTCATCAGACCTTCAGTCAATCATTAACCCTGACTATATAAAGGGCAATGTGATTCCTAAGGTCGAGAACAAGGATTTGAAGTTTAATAAAGACCACCCTGAAGTGATGAAGTTTCAGGTACATATGGGACAAGGAGCAGGAAAGGCCACAGGACTTGCGCTTAGCATAAACGGCAACGACATCCCTGCTAAGAACTTTAATATTGACGAAGAAGGACTGGTAACTGTATATCCGGATGCGTTTAAGGACTTAAAGAAGGGACATTATCAGATAGATGTTAAGTTCAACAATGACTTTGGCACACATAGTACTACCAATCTATCGGTAACTATATCTGAGGGCGATCTTCCAAAGAAGACAGAGCCAGCAAAGCCAGTTGAACCGGCAAAGCCGAGCTGAATCAGCAAAACCAGCTGAACCAGCAAAGTCAGCTGAACTGACAAAACCAGTTGAACCAGCAAAGCCAGCTGAACCGACAAAAGCCAGCTGAACTCACGCAAAAGCCTGCAGATACAACAACTACTCCTTAATTATATAAGGAAATATGTCCTACCTGCTCCAAGAGTATATAGTCACTTTATGAAAATGAACGAATAACGAATATTTTTGAGGCCAGAAATAACCCAAGAGTTTTTTTCATAGGAGATTGCAATAATATTTCCTATGAAAAATATTTTGAGTAGTGGTAAAAGGTGTTAACTTTTTAACATAGATTAGCCGATATTATCTTTGTGGAGGTGAGGATGTGAATATAAATAATGGAAGTTTGGGCTCCATTGAGCAGATTAGAGGTAAATATCTTGGCAAGCAGGAAAACAAAAAAACCAAGATGCGGCTGCCCTTAAGGGAAATAGCTTTAGAGACGTACTTCTAAGTCAGGCTCAAAAAGACGAAGGAACACTCAAGTTTTCAAAGATATCAATGAAAGACTTGCCAGTCGTAATATCAATCTTTCAAACGAACAGATGTTAAGACTTTCAGAAGGAACTGACAGAGCAAGGCAGAAGGGAATCAAAGAATCACTTATAGTGGTTGATGAGCTTGCATTTATAGTAAATGTAAAAACAACACAGTAGTAACTGCTGTAGGAGATAGTGAAGATAAGATTTTCACAAATATTGATGGAGCTGTGATAAGCTAAAAGCCGGACCTTTATGGAGGCTTTTTGTTTCTGAATGACAGATGAAACACTTATCAAAAACAATAAAAGTTTAAATATGGAGGTCATTTATTATGATGAGATCACTTTTTTTCTGGTGTTGCAGGTCTTAAGGTACACCAGACCAAGATGGATGTTATTGGTAACAATATTGCAAACGTTAATACAGTAGGATTTAAGTCCAGCTCAGTAGTATTTTCTGATGTTTTCTATCAGACTACTCAGTCTTCATCAGGTCCTAACAAGGAATCAGATGTAGCAGGTATTAACTCAAAGCAGATCGGTCTTGGTGCAGGAGTTTCTGCTATATCTAAGAATATATCAGGAGCAGGCGGTTCTCAGGCAACTAACAACGCATTCGACTGTATGCTTACAGGAGATTCATTCTTTATTACTAAGAATGCGGGAAGAACTTATTTTACAAAAAATGGTGCTTTTACAGTGGATGCTGACGGTACACTTACTACTTCAGACGGAGCTAAGGTTCAGGGATGGCAGGTAGATCCTGATGACAAGACAAAGACTAAGCCTGGCCCTGTATCTAACCTTAACATCATGGCACCTGAAAATATGTATACAGATCCAGAAGCTACAACAGCAGCTTATATGTCAGGAAACATAGATAAGACTGATACACAGCTTGCATCAGGTTCAGCAGGCCGTACCTTTCCAGACTAACTTCTATGACAACTTAGGATATGAGTATACAGCTAAGTTTAATATGAAGCAGAGTTCAGTATCTGACAATGCTTACTACATCGAGCTTAAGGATATACTTAAAGATGGTAAGTCTATACTTTATACAGCTACAACCAATGACAGTGGAACTACAGAATATACTGCTACAGGCTGGGGTGCAAATGTTACCACAGAAAAGCAGGATTTAAGTGGTGTTGGAGCACCTGATATAACAGATGGCAAGCTTACTTTTGCTGACAACTTTGCATTTATGGCTGTATTTGACGGAACTACAGGTAAGTTCAAGAGCCTTGCTGCTGACGGAGCAGATCCTGCTTATGATTCAACAGGTCTTGATGAAAACGCCAAAATTAAGAAAATGTTCTTAAATATCGGTGGTAAGTCACCTAACCCATTCAAGAACATCGAGATTGATTTCTCACAGATGACAATGTTTGCAAGCTCAACATCATCTAAGATTGAGTCAACCATGGGTGATGTAGACGGTAACGGTAAGGGTAAGATGAAGGGTACCTTAAAGGGTGCTTCCATTGATAGCTCAGGTAAGATATACGGTTCTTACGACAACGGAGATCTTAAGCTTCTTGCTCAGATTGCAGTTGCAAACTTCAAGAACCCTGCAGGACTTGAGTCTGTAGGTAACAGTAACTTCGTAGAGACTATGAACTCAGGTAGATTTGACGGTGTTGGAAAAGACGTTACCTCAGAAGGCGGCAAGATAAGCACAGGTATGCTTGAGATGTCAAACGTAGACCTTGCTGCACAGTTTACAGATATGATTACTACACAGAGAGGTTTCCAGGCTAACTCAAGAACAATCACAACAACTGATTCAATTCTTGAAGAGCTTATCAACCTCAAGAGATAATAGATATATTTAACAACTTTTGCTCAACAAAACTTCCCCTATAAACAAGAAAAGCCACAAGGCAGCAATGCTTTGTGGCTCTTTCCATGTTTACAGACAGATGTCTATTTGATATACTTTATAATGCTGACAAAAAGATTGAATGAAAGAAGATAAACAATCTTTATCGTAAGATACAGGGTATCAGACGGTGCCTAAGCCTAACACAGAATGAGAAGGAAGAATACTATGACCTTTGATATTATTATACCTACCTACAAACCGGGAGAAGAGCTAAAGGCTCTACTTATGGAAATTCTCATCCAGACCTTAAGGCCTGATAACATTTATATAATCAACACGGAAGAAAAATTCTGGAAAAAGAATTTGAAGATATACTTCCTGTAAAGGTAACCCATATCAAGAAGTCAGAATTTGACCATGGTGCTACCAGAAGACTTGGGGCAAAGATGTCTGAGTCTGATATTTTTGTCTGTATGACTCAGGATGCAAGGCCTCAGGATGGCAGGCTGTTTGCTAATCTCCTTTCTGCCTTTAGTGACGAAAAGGTTGCCATAGCTTACGCCAGACAGGAAACTGATGAAAAGGCCGGAGAGATAGAAAGATACACCAGAGAATTTAATTACCCTGACAAAGACAGGATTAAGACGGCTGAGGACATAGAGACCATGGGTATAAAGGCCTGGTTTTGCTCAGATGTCTGCGCTGCCTACAAAAAGCAGATTTATTTGGAAGCAGGAGGTTTTGTACATCCTACGGTGTTTAACGAAGATATGCTGATGGCGGCTAAGGTTATGGAGCTTGGCTACAAGGTGGTATATAAGGCAGATGCAAGGGTGGTTCACTACCACGAATACAGCCTGTGGCAGCAGTTTAGCAGGAACTTTGACCTGGGAGCTTCTCACAGGGAGTACAGAGAAGTATTTTCAAAGGTATCCTCGTATAAGGAAGGTGGCAGGCTTGTAAAGGATACCGCCCTCCACCTATTAAGGAAGGGAAGTTTTTATCTGCTTCCTAAGCTTGTATTTCATAGTGGGGCTAAGCTAATAGGCTATAAACTGGGTAAAAATTATGACAGGCTGCCAAAGAAGCTGGTGCTTAAATTCTGTATGAATAAGGATTATTTTAAAATGATTGCAATAATAATGGGTGTGTACAACGGTGAAAAATACATCAAAGAGCAGATTGGCTCTATAATAGCTGGTGACTGTAAGGACTGGAAGCTTTTCATCTTTGATGACGGCTCTAAGGATAATACTGAAAATATAGTTAAGGAGTTTGTAAGAAGCTATCCTGACAAGATATATTTTGAAAAAGAACAGGGAGAACCTTGGGGCAGCAGGGCAACTTCTTTAATGGGATTAAGAGGGTTGCAAGAGAGCTTGCACCTGAGGCTGAATTCTTTTTGTTTTTCTGACCAGGATGATGTATGGGTGAAGGATAAACTAAGCCGCTCACTTGCTAAAAATAAAAGGAAATAGAAGGGGGAGACCTGCCCTTGTGTTTTCCGATGTGGCAATTACGGATAAAAACCTTAAAGTGACGGCAGCTTCTTATTTTAAGGCAGAAAAGGTTGATAATACTAAGATAGCCCTTAATTACCTCCTTATGGAAAATAAATTCATAGGTGGAACTGTTATGGTTAACAAAGCTTTGGTGGATGCAGAGCTAAAAGCTGAAGAAAAGGGACTTCTCCCACATAAAAAGGCTAAGATGCACGACTGGTGGTTTGGACTAATTGCTGCAGGACTTGGAAGAGTAGGAGAAGTTAAGGGGCTTTTACCGAATACTACAGGCAGCATGGAGGCAATGTAGTAGGGGGAGAGACCTTTGGCTCGTATTTTATAAGCAGAATCAGCAAACTTAAGGAAATAAGGCAGAGGATATACCAGAATATAGAACAGGCAGAGGAGTTTCTCTCATACTTTGGAGACAGCCTCCCTCCTGATAAGAAAAGGATAACTAAGGAATTTGTAAAGCTTAAGAATAGGGGATTTATAGGAAGAAGGGTGAGCCTTATAAAGAACCGCTTTTTTAAGTCAGGATTTATAAGAAACATAGCATTATTGATATTTATATAGCAGGGAGAACCTGTGAAAAATAGGAGATTTAAATGAAGATTTCTACTAAAGGCAGGTATGGGCTCAAGGCCGTGCTTGATATAGCTATGCATGATGAGGCTTCGTCAGTAAGCAGCATAGCTGCAAGACAGTGTATTTCGGAGAATTATCTTGAGAGGCTAATTGCCATGCTTAAAAAGGCAGGGATTGTCAATAGTCTAAGAGGTGCCCAAGGAGGCTATGTGCTTGCAAGGCCTGCAGAAGAGATATCCGTAGGCGAGGTGCTAAGAGCACTTGAAGGAGACCTAAACCCGGTTGACTGTGCGGAAATAGATGGCTCAGGAGACTTTTGTGAGGGTGCTGATACCTGTATAACCAAATTTGTATGGAAGAGGATATCGGACAGTATCAATCAGGCGGTTAACAACCTGATGATATCCGAGCTTGCAAGAGATGGCAGGCATCTAATAGAGGAAAAAGGCGTAGATATGAATACCAGTCCGGTATGTAATAGAAGATAAAGGAGTAATATGTCAAAGAAAGTAGTAGTTGGAATGTCTGGAGGAGTGGATTCATCTGTAGCTGCCTATCTATTAAAGGAGGAGGGCTACGAGGTCTACGGAGTTACGATGGATATATGGACAGAAGGAGCTATCGATACGGTAAACGGAGGCTGTCTTGGAAGCAAGGCAAAGGAAGATGCGGCAAGGGTTGCCAGCCATCTTGGCATACCTTATGAGATAGTTGATGTAAGAGGGAAATTCCGAGACAATGTAATGGATTATTTTGCAGCTTCGTATAAAAATGGGCAAACGCCAAATCCCTGCACCCTTTGTAACAGAATGGTAAAGTGGGAGGCTCTCTTTAAGGGGGCGGAATTATTTGGAGCAGACTATGTGGCGACAGGCCATTATGCCAAGATAAGAGAACTTCCAAATGGGAGATATTCCATAGCGAACTCACATACGGCTGCAAAGGACCAGACCTATGCCCTTTGTAACCTTACACAGGAACAGTTAAAGAAAACCCTGCTTCCTATAGGAGATTATGAAAAGAGCGAGGTTAGGAAGATAGCCGAAAAGGCGGGAATAGAGGTAGCCTCAAAGCCTGACAGTATGGAGATTTGCTTCATACCTGATGGAGATTATGCAGCCTATCTTGAAAATGAATATGGAATTGTGGCTAAAAAGGGCAATTTTATAGATGTGAGTGGCAAGGTTTTGGGAGAGCATAGAGGAATAGTTCATTATACTGTAGGTCAGAGAAAAGGCCTCGGTATCACCTTTGGCAAGCCTATGTTTGTAAAGGAAATAAGACCTGAGACTAACGAGGTGGTTCTTTCTGACAATGAAGGTCTCTTTAGCACTAGAGTAGTGGCTGAAAGAGTTAACTTTATGGCTGAAACCAGAGAAGAAATTGAAGCGCTAAACAAGACCTATATGGCAAAGATAAGATATAACCACAAGGGTGGTGACTGTAAGCTCTCCTTTGATGGAGAGAGGGTGGTGGCAGAGTTTTTAGAGCCTCAAAGAGCATCTGCCCCGGGGCAGACCTTAGTAGTCTACAACGAGGCAGGTGAAGTTGTCTGCGGTGGCAGGATAGTTAGAAGTTGATTTTTATTGGCTTTCTATTTTCGAAAATATAATATCCGTCAAAGCCCAGTTCTTTTAAGAGGGCTTCACATTTATTAAAATCATAGGCAAGATGTTCAGGTTTGTGGCCATCTGAGCCTATGGTTATTTTTGTGCCACCAAGCTTTATGTAGCGTTTAAGTACCTCCGGCTGTGGGTTAGGCACTCCAAGACCGTATTTATATCCTGCAGTATTTACCTCAAGAGCCTTATCAAGCTCGATTACCCTCTTAAGTATCGGATCTATGAGACTGGCATATTCCCTGTATGCATAGTGGGATTCGCCGGGGTTCCCTGCCTCATCCCTTATGTATCTAAAGATATAATCAAGATGACCTAGGGTATCAAAGTCGGTAAACTTGTTTATCATTTCAAGCATTATAGTAAAATATCTCTGCACAGCCTTTTTACTGTCGTGGTATAGCCAAAAATTTGGATAATAAGGATCCATTCCGTCTATCAGGTGAATGGAGCCAATGACAAAGTCAAAGTTATATTCCTTTAATAACTGGCTGTATTCAGGCAGAGCCTTTTCACAGAGTCCAAGCTCTATGCCTGTGAGGATGTTTAGCTTCCCAGCAAAATTAGTCTTAACCTCTTTTTATCTTAGCGATATAATTAGGAACATCGAGCTTAAATATATTGACTGGGATTACCATTTTCATCCTGAACCTCAGGGTAATACAGGTCTTCATGGTCGGTAAAGCAGTAGTGCTTTTAGACCAAGTCTAACGGCCTTTTCAGCCTGTTTTTCCATAGGAGTTTCCGAATCTCCCGAAAAATCTGAATGTGTGTGCATATCTGCTATTATCATATCTGCCTCCTATATCTGTCTAAGTTCTGATATATCAGAATCAGTTGTTAGAGAGTAATTGGTGTAGTAAACCACAAAGCCGGGCTTTGCGCCGTTTGGCTTCTTTATCTCTTTTTTCTGTACATAGTCCACTTCATGCTTGGTTCCATCACCCTTAAGGGAGGATGAGGTATTGACACTTGAGTAGTGAAGGGCAAGCTTTCCCGCCTCTTCAAAGGCTCTGTCAGGAACCTCTCTGCCATTTGTCACAAGGAGGACATGAGAGCCTGCACATTTTTTAGGATGGAACCACCAGTCATTGTTTGAGGCTAACTTAAAGGTGAGATAATCATTTTGTATATTATTTTTTTCCCCACATAGATGTCAAAGCCATCGCTTGATACAAAGTGAAGTGGAGTACCCTTAGCCTCTTTTGCCTTACCCTTTTTAGAGCTTATACCTGTTTTCTTGGCATAGCCTGCACTTTCAAGCTCTTTCCTGATTTCAGCAAGGTCTTCCTCATTTTCTGCTAATTCAAGTGACATCTTGATTGACTCTAAGTGGCTTAATTCAGCCTCAGCCTCCTCTTTTTGGGCAATCACAGCCTCATAAGTTCTTTTAAGACGGGCATATTTATCAAAGTATTTCTTGGCATTTGCCATCACAGGGATGGTGGTATCAAGGCTTATATTAACTTCCTTACCTGAATAGTAATCAGTACAGGTAAGCACTTTATCTCCCTCCTTTGCCTGATAGCCGTAGGTAGTTATCAGTTCTCCGTATATCCTGAATTTATCTCTATTTTTCGGTATCTCTAAGCTGCTTTAGCAAATATATCCAGCTTGTTTGCAGTCCTCGATATGGCGTTGGTTATGAGCTTTCTTAGGTCTGCTGACTTTTGCCTTATTCTGTCATTCTTATCCTTTGAATTGTAGAACTCCTCAAGGAGGGATGAAAGACTGGAAAAGGTCTTGCTCTCCATATTCTCATATATGCTGAGAGAAAAAGCAGCAAAAGCCTTTAGGCTCGAGGTTACTACCATAGTATATTGTAGGGGTGAATTCACCGTTTTGGATGAGACTTATAAATTTACTAAAATTCTAAAAAAGCTCATCTACATTCTCTGCCTTAAGTGAGGCTGTAGGCTGGTCTGCATCAAGCCCTGAAAGATAGCAGATTTCATTAGCTATCTGAGGTGAGAAGCCCGTAAGTGAGGTATAAATTGCCTTTCCTATAGCATTTGGCTTCCCTGCTATCACATTTACAAAGTAGTCATAATCAGCATCAAATGGGTTTATCCTACCCTCCTGCTCAGGCACAAAGTAGCTTCTCCCCGGCAGTATCTCCCTGACTGAGCTAACAAGAAGGGATACATGCTTTATACTATCTATTACTTTTTCTTCATCATCAAGGAGGATGATATTGCTGTATTTTCCCATTAGCTCTATGACTAACTGTTTCACTGAGAGGTCGCCCATCTCATCCAAATGCTCGGTCTTAATTCTTATTATTCTCTCAAGCCCCGGCTGTGAGATGTCTAGTATTTTAGCACTTCCAAGATGTTTCCTAAGAAGCATGCAAAAGTTCGGAGCTGTCATAGGTGACTTGCGGCTCTCCCCTGTGATGTATGCAAGAGGAAGAGAAGCATTGGCAGATAAAAAAAGTCTATATTGAGTTCTGTTATTTTTAATCGGTAAGCACAAGTGCGTCCTTTTCAGGCTGTGCTATTTTTTTGTAATATAACCACCGGTAAGGCAGGTACGAAGCTCATAGGCTATGCCTGCCACCACTGTTCCATCAAAAGACATAATATTTCCTTTCTGGTCTGAACAAAAATAAAGTAAAAATTCTCAATCTAATTATATAACAATCATAAAAAGTAAATGTACAAATATGTAAAATATTGAGAAAAACAAGAGATAGTATTAATTTATTTGGATTATCATCCGATATATAATTATGATATTTATGTATTTTTACTAAAAAAACAAGTCTTTATGAAGATGCAGCTTAAGAAGACTATAATCTGTATCACTATAATATGACTTACCACGATAACTATAGGAGAATTTTATGTGGAAAAAAATATAGAGGTAGTTTTTTTAAAGCTTCATACTTATAATCGGATTAGTTTTATCAGGACTTAGCGTGCCTTCATATGTAAGTGCGGCTCCTCCTGCAACGGATAATGTAACCAATACTCCGGGCCGTTCTAGACCACAGCATGTATTTTTTTCCAAAATGGACAGGAAAATCACGCAGACTGGTAATAATAAAGTAGATTTGACTACTGATATAACTGCTACAATCAAGGATAAGTTCAAATTTGACAAAAATGCTACACATCATATAACCGATAATTCGTATGTAGAATATGAACTTGGTGCACCGTTTATACTGCCTAATGGAGTTCTTAGTAAAGAAGAGTACACTAAGCCCGACATTGCTCTAAGTCCTGTTGAAATTAGAGGTAAGAATATATGTAAGACTTCTTTTGTGACAGATGCACAAGGTAAGGTTAAGGTTAGATTTGATTTCTCAGAAGCTGCTCCTGTTATGTTTGACCAGGATGAGATTGAGATAAAAGCAGTAGTTAAGCTAAGAGTAGATGTCAACAAACTAGAGGCTCCTGCAGGTAATGGTAAGGTAAAGATCTCAGACTACGAAGTTGACGTAGATGATACCAAGGAAGACCTAAGGACTGAGAAAAAAGCTGAACTAAACATACCTAGCGGAACTGTGGACTGGACAGTAACCGTCGATAAAAAGATACTTGGCTCAGTTAATTATCAGCTAAGCCTTAAGGACTATGTATTTAGTGACGACCTTTCAAAGGTTGGTGAGTATAAGAGTGGCTCACTGACTATCAATGGACAGACTGTAACTCCGGATAGCTATACAGATAAGGTGCTTAAATACACCATAAAGCCATCTGATGTACAAGCTCCTGACATAGGAAGGGCAGTGATTAAATTCAGTACCAATATATCAAATGATGAATACAAGTATGGCAAGGTTTATAAAAACAGCGCAGAGCTATACAAGGATGGAAAGTTAGAAAGTAAGACTAATGAAGCAACGGTAAAGCTCATTCCTTTTGGAAAGAAGGAAGGACTTACATCAGCTGATAACAAAAGTATTACCTGGAGTATTGTGTTCAATGAGCCTGATGCAAACCTTGGGCAAGTTACTATTAAAGACAAGCTTGCTAATTCAACTATCGGAAACATTGCTCAGACTAGAAAAGAGAGCTACTATCAGGTATGGGATGAAACTAAAGGAGATTGGTCAGAAACCAAACATAACGTTAATCCTACCGGTACTGATAATGATGAGTATACCATCCCAAGCGTGACTAAAAAGACAAGACTTACCATAGTTACTAATGAATTAACCCTTCAGGACAACTATTATGAATTTAAGAATGATGCCATCATAGGATGGGGCGGAGTGAATGAAAGAGTCAAGCTCCCTGCAGTTGCCAAAATCGGTAAGAAAAAGTTAGAAAAGATAGCCAAAATATACGAGCTTGAACCTGTAGAGACTGAAAATGAAGCTGATAGAAGACTTGAGGAGAATTCAGGTGTCAAGATAAGAAGGGCTGCATTTGAAACCGAGTGGAGTGCAAACTTTGTAAGAGAAAATGCAGATACTAATATTTACTACATTTACGATACCTTTATCTTTGACAATGATGTAAAAGCAAACAGAAAGGGACTGGAGACAGGCTATAAGATAACGGGCTTAAATGACACAACAGCAAGGACAATTAAAATAAATCTTAGCTTTGACAAGGTTGTAAGTGTAGATGCACAGAATCATCAAAGGCTGGTAAATCCTTCTTCACCGCTTTTCGAAAATAACTCAGGAATTGAGTACGAAGTGTATGCCATAAGGGATAATACGGATAAGCTGGTAGGACACCTGCTTGAATTAAAGATGGACCCTGCAAAAGGTGAGGCACTTCCGGATAATAGGACAAAGACTGTAGTTAAGTTTAAGTCAAAGCTTGTGGAGCCAAAGCAGGTTATGGATACGAGAGATACAGCTGCATATAACTTTATGAATCTCTTTAAGCCTGATGGCACCCTTATAGAAGAAGCAGCCAATGCAACCAAGTATAACACCAAGATGCTTAACAAGCAGGCACTTTCAAAGGATGCAGCAAAGAGATTTGTAAACAATCTAGCAGTATCTGCAGGCAACAATATAATAAATGATGATGTCTTTGACTATGCTGCAAAAACAGCCAAAGACAATAAGGCAGTGGCTTATAACAGGGAAGATAAGTCTATCATCTACAGAATAAGTGTGAATGCAGCGGGGGTAAACGATGCAGATGGCGACCTCGGTGCAGTTACCCTTACCGACATCATCCCTGAGGACTTTGAGCTTGTAAAGATAGCAGGTAATAACGATTACCTCATATATGGCGGTAAAGCTGCTACAAGTCCTGCAAAGGCTGATGCAACTGTACTTGCAGAGGGTTCACCACTTTCCCTTGGTACGGATAAGCTTACATTTACAAATGATGCTTCTCATAATAAGCTGATATTTAAGTTTACAAAGCTTGATGCGACATATGTAATCCTTTTTAAGCTGCGCATAAAGCATAGTAAGGTAGATTCTTACCTAAACAAAAGGGAAAACATAGTAAACAAGGCTGAAATCACCGCTGAAAAGAAGTGGATAGATACCAATGACGGTGACAGAAAGAAAGAAGTAAAGATAACTGACAATCAGGGAGTGGACGTAAACGAAGAATTCATCTGGAAAACCTATGATGAAAATGTCTCAAAGTATGCTGAAAAAGGCTTTATAAAGTGGAGTATAGTATACAGACCATATAGGACCTATAGCACAGGCGAGAAGGTGAGCTTACAGGACGGCCTCGGCAGCAATATCATGGTAAGGAAGAAAAAGAACAGTCCTGAGCTTGTATTCCAGGGAGACAACTTTAGGATATTTGAGGGAAGTGTAGATGACAATGGTAAGTTTATACCACAGCGTGAAATAAAGGATAATCTTACTGAGATATTTAAGTATGAAGATACAGGTAGAAAGTTCATTATCAACCTGCCAAACAGTAATGCAAACTACAAGATTACTTACATAACAGATTTCAGTGCTCCGATTAATTCGGGTGAAGAGGTAAGAAATACTGTATCTCTTTTTGAAGACACGACTGAAAAGGTGGTAAAGAAGCCTGATGTGGGCTATGCTGTAAATGTATCCTCAACAGGAAGGGTATGGGGCTTTGATAAGCTAACCGTATTCAAGACCAATCAGGCTAAAGATAAGTTACTCTCTGGGGCAAAATTTGAGCTAACAAAGGATGGAGTACAGGTGTACGGCTCACCTAAGGCGACAGATGCTGAAGGAAAGGTTGAGTTTGACAGAATAAGTTCAGGTGACTATGTGCTTAAGGAAGTTAAAGCTCCTGAAGGATATAGGCTAAATCCTACAGAATACAGGATAAGAGTTACTGAGCTTCAGGTAGGCAGGATGATAGAGTTACTTGGCTATTATGGTAATGTCACTCAGGATGGCAATGAACTGACTATAACCAACTTGTCAACATCAGAATCAGGAGGCGGTGGAATTTCACCTCCTTCTGGAGGTGAAACAGACCCTAATGGCCCTAAAGCTCCTTCAAATCCTCCTAGTGAAGATAAACCAAATGCTCCAAAGAAACCGGTTAAGCCAAGCGTACCTAATACGCCTGTAAAACCTACACATCCTAATCAGCCGTCAGACCCGTCAAATCCTGAAAGCCCAAGTGAACCGGGTACTTCGGAGAAGCCTGGAGAGCCACATCCTATACCTGGCAATAATACAAATCCTAACATACCTACCTACAATCTTGACAATGTTCCTGATCCAAACGATCCGGACAGCAGTTATGAGATTATTGTCATAGATGATGACGGCTATCCTCTTGGACATTTTGTAAAGAAGACAAAGCCTGACAAGCTGAAAGAGTACGTACTTAAAGATGATGGTACCCCTCTGTCTCATTTTATACAAAACAGAGCTAAGAAAAGACTCCCAAGAACAGGTGGAGCAGGAACTCTTTTGTATTATGAGCTTGGAGCAGGGCTACTCTTAATGGCTGTGTTTACAGGAAGAAAGCGTAAAGAGGAAAGAGAATAATAAGCAGTTTAACTCCCTCTGTACAGAAATAATAGACCTAAAGTGTTAACTTTTTAACTTATTAGCCGATATAAGTAAGTGTGAGGAGTTATAAAAACATCACAAATACTGTACTTTTATTGCTGCAGATAAGCTTTTATGAATTGTGGTAATAAAAAGAAAAAAATAAGTTGAAGGAGGACTTTATGTGTCGAAATTATAAATGCAGTGTTGTACGATTTATACTCATTTCAGTGATTATTTTGGCAGGATTTACAAGTCCTGTGTACGCGAAAACCACGCCTTCTGCGGCTTATGACGAAACAAATACCGGAAAGGTAACGCAGTACAGTGCTACCGCATCAGGAAGTGCTGTAAGAGAGATAAAGTCAAATGGAGACGATGAATATGAGGTTTCTGAGGATGGTACTCCTTTAGCCGGATTTGATGCAAATAAGGCTAATACATCACCATCAGGCTCGATAATACCTGATGGCTGGTACTACTCAGTAGGAGCAATCCTAATTCTTGTTGCAACCTTTGCAAAAAGAAAGATGGAAGTTGAACATTAGTAATCAAAAGCCCTGCACTTATATGTGCGGGGCTTTTGATTATGGTGGAATTTTTTAAAAAACTATTGACATTTCCCTCATAAACATTTATAATACCCTTGTTGTTTTGAGAGAAGTCTTGAAACTGATATGGCGAAGTAGCTCAGTTGGCTAGAGCACACGGTTCATACCCGTGGTGTCGGGGGTTCAAGTCCCTCCTTCGCTATGATACAGGGTGCCTGAGTTACAGCAATGTAGTCAGGTGCTTTTTTTATAACTAAGAACCGTGGGAGAATGTATGGAAAGAAGAGATAAGATAAACTATTACCTAGATATAGCAGAAGTGGTATCGCAAAGAAGTACCTGCCTTAGAAGACATTATGGGGCAGTTATAGTAAAAAACGATGAAGTGATTGCAACGGGCTACACAGGAGCACCAAGAGGCAGAAAGAACTGTTCAGACCTGGGCTTTTGTATGCGTGAGAAGCTAAAGGTTCCAAGAGGAGAGCGCTACGAGCTCTGTCGCAGTGTGCATGCAGAGCAGAATGCCATCATAAGTGCCTCAAGGGAGGAGCTTATTGGCAGCGATATCTACATAGTAGGGATTGAGATGCGTGGCGGTGGCTATGTTGAGAATGCCAATAGCTGTGCTATGTGTAAGAGGGTAATCATCAATGCCGGCATAGAAAGAGTCTACATAAGAGACGATAAGGACAACTTCAGGGTAATAAGCGTGAATGACTGGATAGAGAATGATGACTCCCTAAGTGGTATGTTTGGCTACTAGATATAAGGAGAAAAATTGAGGTATTATATTTCAGATTTGCATTTTTTCCACGAAAAATTAAACGACGAAATGGACAACAGAGGCTTTAGAGACGTAGAAGAAATGCATAATTACATTATAAAGCGGTGGAATACCAGAGTAAATAAAAGGGACGAGGTCATCGTACTTGGAGACCTCTCTTATGGCAAAGCGGAAGAAACCAACGAACTCCTTAGCAGACTAAACGGAAAGCTCTGCCTTATAAGGGGGAATCACGACAGTCTCTACCTTAAGAAAACAGCCTTTGATGAGAGCAGGTTTGAATGGATTAAGGATTATACTGAGCTAAAAGACAATAACAGAAAGATTGTGCTTTGCCATTATCCTATTATGTGTTACAATGGGCAGTACAGACTTAACACTGAGGGAAAGCCAAAGACCTTTATGCTCTATGGGCATGTTCACGATACTCACGACCAGAGGCTTATAGAGGAATTTATAAGGATTACACGTGAAACCAAGTCCTGCTATAAGGACGGTACGGTTAAAAATATTCCCTGTAACATGATAAATTGTTTTTGCATGTATTCAGACTACACTCCCTGGACTTTGGACGAGTGGATAGTGTACTGGAGAGAAAGAGGAACGGTTGAATAATGAGAATAGGAAACGGATATGATGTACATAGGTTGGTAGAGGGCAGGAAGTTGATTATTGGAGGCGTTCTGATACCCTTTGAAAAGGGGCTCCTTGGCCATTCTGACGCAGATGTGCTAACCCATGCCATTATGGATGCCCTGCTTGGGGCAGCGGCTGAGGGTGACATAGGCAGACATTTCCCAGATACAGACGAGAGATACAAGGATGTGGACAGCCTTAAGCTCCTTGCTGTAGTCGGTAAAATTATTGAAGATAAGCTTTATGTAATAGAGAACATAGATGCAACCATTATGGCCGAGAGGCCAAAGCTAGTGCCTTTCATACCCGATATGGTCAAAAACATAGCAAAGACCTTGGGGATAGAGGAAAGTCAGGTAAATATCAAGGCTACCACAGAGGAGGGGCTTGGATTTACAGGGACTGGAGAGGGGATGAAGGCTCAGGCAGTGTGTCTTCTTAAAGAAGCTATCAATGAAGATGATTATATGATGGGCGGCTGCGGTGGCTGCGGCGGCTGTGGAGGGTGCAGCAGATAATGGGATTTATTAGATTTTTTAAGGAAGAATACGCTGCCATACTTCAAAGAGATCCTGCCATCAAATCAAAGTATGAAATCCTGCTTTACCCGGGATTTAGGATAATGGTAAGGTATCGCATTGCTCATAAGCTTTACTTAAAAGGGCATTTTTTTATTGCCAGGAAGATAATGCAAAAAGGGGCTGACAAGACGGGTATAGATATCCATCCGGGTGCAACGATAGGAAGTAACTTTTTCATCGACCATGGCATAGGGGTTGTAATCGGAGAGACTGCCGTAATCGGTAATGACTGTACCCTTTATCAGGGAGTTACCCTTGGTGGTACGGGAAAGCAGACAGGAAAGAGGCATCCTACCATAGGCAACAATGTGATGATAAGTGCAGGAGCGAAGGTGCTTGGCAATATTACCATTGGCGATAACACTAAGATAGGAGCAGGAAGTGTGGTGCTTAAGGATATCCCATCTAATTCTACAGTTGTAGGAGTACCTGGTAGAATAGTTAAGCGAAATAATATCAAGTGTGAGCAGATTGACCTTGACCAGATTCATTTTCCGGATCCGGTGCTTAGGGATATTACAGCCTTAAGAGAAGAGAATAAGAAGCTTAGAAAGAAGTTAGATAAGCTTACTAAGAGTTTTGATGAATATACGAAGGGAAGAGAAGATGAAAATACATAATACACTTACAAACAAAAGAAGAAGAATTTACACCGATTGAGCCTGGTAAGGTAAAGATGTATGTCTGCGGTCCTACAGTGTATAACTTTATGCATATAGGAAATGCAAGACCTATCATTATCTTTGACACTATCCGCAGATATTTTTAAGTACAAGGGATATGATGTAAACTATGTGTCTAATTTTACTGATGTGGACGACAAGATAATAAAGCGTGCCAACGAAGAGGGTGTAAGTGCATCAGAGATATCAGAGAGATATATAAAAGAGGCAAAGACTGACATGGAAGGCTTAAATGTGCTTCCTGCTACCAAGAATCCAAAGGCTACCGAAGAGATAGACGGTATGATAGAAATGATAGAGGAGCTCATTAAAAAAGGCTATGCTTATGCTAAAAACGGAAGTGTATACTTTAGAACCAGAAGTTTTAAGTCTTATGGCAAGCTATCAAACAAGAATATAGATGACCTTGAGGCAGGCGCAAGGATTGCCATCAATGATGAAAAAGAAGATCCTCTAGACTTCGTACTCTGGAAGCCAAAGAAGGAGGGAGAGCCTTTTTGGGTATCACCTTGGGGTGAAGGAAGACCGGGCTGGCATATAGAATGCTCTGTGATGAGCAAGAAGTACCTTGGTGAGCAGATAGACATCCATGCAGGTGGAGAAGACCTTATCTTCCCTCATCATGAGAATGAAATAGCCCAGAGTGAAGCGGCAAACGGCAAAGATTTTGCTAAGTACTGGATGCACAACGGTTATCTTAGGATAAACAACGAGAAGATGAGTAAGTCTCTCGGAAACTTCATTACCATAAGGGATGTAAGCAAGGAATACGACCTTGGTGTGCTTAGGTTCTTTATGCTTGGCGCTCACTACAGAGGACCTATCAACTTCAGCCACGAGCTTATGGAGGCGGCTAAGACAGGGCTTGAGAGGATTACAAATGCGGTATCAAACCTTGATTTTCTCCTTGAAAATGCTGTATTAAGAGAGCTAACTGATGCAGAAAAAGAAACGAAAGAGAAGGCTCTAGCTTTCAAAAAGGACTTTGAAGCAGCAATGGAGGATGACTTTAATACTGCTGACGCTGTGTCAGCTATATTTAACCTTGTAAAGCTTGCTAACTCTGAGATAAATGCCGAATCTTCAGCAGAGCTTATCAAAGAGGTAAGAGAAATAATAGTGCTTTTATCAGATGTACTTGGATTAAAGGTAGTAAAGCAAAAGGAGATTCTTGATGATGAAATAGAGGCTCTCATCAAAGAGAGAACTGAGTCGAGAAAGGCTAAAAATTTTGCCAGAGCAGATGAGATAAGAGATATACTTACATCAAAGGGTATAGTTTTGGAAGATACCAGAGAGGGTGTTAAGTGGAAAAGGATATAGATATATCGGTACTTTCAGTAAATGGAATAGAAGGCTTTTTTAATATTAAAGACAAGGATATAAGGAGTTTTTCGCCCCTTACTCTTGCCTACATAGGCGATGCTATTTACGAGGTTGTGATTCGTACTATAATTGTAGAAAAAGGAAATGCCCCTGTCAATAAGCTTCACCACAAGGCAAGCTCTCTTGTCAAGGCGACTGCGCAAAAAGAGTCTATGGAAATCATCCTGCCACTCCTAAGCAGTGAGGAAGAGGCTGTGTTTAAGCGTGGAAGGAATGCAAAGTCTTATACCTCTGCTAAAAACGCCAGTATCATAGACTATAGAATAGCTACAGGCTTTGAGGCTTTGATGGGATATCTTTATCTTACAGGTAAAAATGAGAGGATGCTTGAACTAATAAAGGCAGGCGCGGGTTCAAGACTATGAAGATATTAGGCTTATAGCTAACGGAATTTAAGGATTTATTGCAAATAATTATGAAACTGTGCTTTTTGCTAAAGGAGAAAAATGAAAGAGAAATATAATGATAACGAGGAAACAAGCCTTGTTATTTATGGTAGAAATGCTGTACTTGAAGCTTTTAGGTCAGACAGGACGATTGACAGGCTCTATGTACAGGAGGGAGTAGCAGATGGAACCCTGCAGTCCATACTAAGGGCAGCCAAAAAGACTGATACCATCATTAGCTTTGTAAGCAAAGACAGGCTTAATAAGTATGCTGAGGGAGACAAGCATCAGGGAGTTGTGGCTATGGCTGCAGCCTATGACTATGCAGAGGTTGATGACATCCTTAACGCCGCAAGTAAAAAGGGAGAGCCTCCTTTTATCATTGTTCTTGATGATATAGAAGATCCACACAACCTTGGAGCCATAATAAGAACAGCCAATCAGGCGGGTGCTCACGGGGTTATCATTCCCAAAGAGACATGCTGTGGGACTTACTGCCACTGTGGCAAGGACCTCTGCAGGTGCCATCAATTATACACCTGTAGCCAAGGTGACGAATATCAGCCGTACCATAGATGAACTTAAAGAAAAGGGAATCTGGTTTGCTTGTGCAGATATGTCAGGAGAACTTATGTATAACTGTAACCTCACGGGAGCTATAGGACTTGTTATAGGCTCTGAGGGAAGCGGAGTAAGCAGGCTTGTTAAGGAAAAATGCGACTTTGTAGTAAGGGTGCCTATGTTTGGGCAGATTGATTCCTTAAATGCTTCAGTTGCGGCAGGAGTACTTGCATATGAGATAGTCAGGCAGAGACTTAACACAAAATAAATAATGGGGATAATTTTTAGTATATGAATTTTTGAAAAAAATTCACAGACGAGGAGCTCTGTGAGAAGGCAAAAAGAGGGAGATGTAGAGGCTGAGAGCTATCTTATAAACAAATATAAGAATCTGGTAAGGGGTAAGGCTAAAACCCTGTATCTGCTTGGAGGAGACAGGGAAGACCTGATACAGGAAGGGATGATAGGACTTTTTATTGCGGTAAGAGATTTTGACAAGTCAAAGAATGCTATGTTTTCAACCTTTGCCAATATGGTCTGCGAACGAAGGATGTATAACGCAATAAAGGCAGGGCAGGCAGGTAAAAACCGACCTCTTAATACCTATATTTCGCTATATGCAGGGCAGGCTACGGGAGAGGATGCAGATGATATAAAGCTCATCAACAATCTCCGTGCAAGCAGTCTCTTTGAACCTGAGGGCTTTGTGGTAGACAAGGAAAATACAATATTTTTACTTGAGAAGCTTAGCGAGTCCCTATCAAAGCTTGAGGAAGAGGTGCTTGATCTCTATCTGTCAGGAAAGGACTATGTGGAGATAGCAGAAGCTCTTGAGAGAAGCCCTAAGTCCATAGACAATGCGCTTGTAAGGATAAAAGCCAAGTTTAAGAATATAATTGAAAGCGAGAAATAGGAGAAGCTTATTTGATGAGTGACAAGTTTACTATAAAGCTAAATGACTTAAATCTAAAGCAGATAGCTGATTCAGGCCAGATATTTAGGATGAATGAAGAAGAGGAAGGGCTGTACAGGGTTTGGTTTAGAGAATACACTACTCTTGTAGAAGAAAAAGACGGAAGCTTTGTATTTCACTGCAGTGAAGAAGAATTTAACAAAGTCTGGTATGACTATTTTGATTTGGGACTGGACTATGCTAAAGTTAAGGCCCTGGTGGACGCGGAGGATGAATACTTAAAGACTGCTATTAAGCATGGCTATGGGATAAGGATACTGAGACAGGACCTTTGGGAGATAATTATTTCTTTTATAGTTTCACAGAATAACAACATTCCCCGTATAAAAAACAGCATTGCAAAGCTTTGTGCCTTAACAAAAGACGGAAGCTTTCCCTCTGCTGCTGTTTTAAGTCAGGTGTCTGTGGAGGAGTTACATTCTTATGGTCTGGGTTACAGGGATGAATATATACATAGACTTGCTCTAAAGACGGTAAAGGGGGAGTTTGTGCCTGAAAGCCTTATAGGTCTTTCTTATGAGGAGGCAAAGAAGGCACTTATGGCAGAACATGGCATAGGTAAAAAGGTGGCTGACTGTATCTGTGTTTTTTTGGACTTCATCACCTGGATGCCTTCCCTATAGATACCTATAAAACAGATACTTGCAGCACATTATAAAGACGGCTTTCCTTTTCATAGATATAAAGGCTATGCCGCTATCATGCAGCAGTATATGTTCTACCATGACCTCTTAAATTCTAAAAAAGCTGCAAAAACAAGCCCACAGAAGGTAAAGAAAACAAAATCCAAATAAAATATACCGCCTGTGGGAGATAAAATTATAGCTAGCACCAGCCGCCATCAAGAGAAATAATCTGACCGGTTAGATAATCATTTCCTGTGGCAAGACTATAGGTAAGCTCGGCTACTTCTTCGGGCCTTCCTAGTCTTGACGCAGGAATTTCGTCTATAAGGGAGGCAAGCTCTCAGAGCTAAAAAGCTGTTCATTTCTGTATCTATGGCTCCACAGGCTATGGCATTCACCTGTATGTTGCTTGGTGCAAGCTCCTTTGCAAGTGCTCTGGTAAAGGAGTTCATTCCGCCCTTGCTTGCTGAGTAGGCGACCTCCATAGATGCACCTACATTTCCCCAGACAGAAGAGATGTTTATTATTTACCTGCACTTTTTCTAACCATATCAGGAATGACCAGGGATGAGAGGTTGTATAGAGAGGTAAGGTTGGTGTTTATTACCTCATTCCATTCATTAGGCTTCATATCTGAAAGCAGTCCTATATGAGATATTCCTGCATTGTTTATCAGGATGTCTATACTCCCAAGAGTGTTTTTTTACCTCATCTACAAAATTCCTTACAAAACTGATAATTTCCCACATCGCCCTGCTTTTGCAAGCACTGACACACCTAAAGATATGAGATAATCTTTTGGTTTCTCCGAGCTCATCTTTAGATTTGTTTGCATTTATTGCTATCTTATATCCCTCTTTTGCAAATCTTATGGCAATTGCTCCTGCCTATTCCCCCTGCCTGAGCCGCTTATAAGTACAGTCTTATTCATCTTTCCTCCGATATTTTAATCCATATTTTTTTACAAAAAAATGGCTACTTACTCATATTTTTTTGCGTATTAAAAGATAATAAATTCTCTTGCAAGCAATCCCCAATCGAATTTTTATACTTTTTGCACTTGTATCATATTATACTCTTTTTAATACTTGTATCTATGTTAGCAATAATTTTATAACTCTGCAAGTTAGTAGTGAAAATAGAAGTAATTTATGTTATACTCTTAGACGGGGAATTCTTTTCTCACATATTAACTTGTAGGAGGAGATTATGAAAAATAAATTGTTTGTTGTGCTTCTAAGTGCGGCAGTAGGTATATCAACATTGTTTAGTACAGAGGCAGTAGCAGCGGATAAGAACTACCTCTATACGTCTAAGAAACCTGTCACCAAGAAGACCATCTATGTGGGAGGAGACAGTGTAAAGCTAAAGTACAATATCGGTGGTAAGACCAAGGGCATTAAAGGTACTTGGAAGTCGGATAATAAAGGCAGGGTTACGGTAAGTAAGAATGGCAGCTGCAAGGGCTGTAGGCAACGGAAAAGCCACAGTCAGCTTTTAGATATAAATTGGGCAAGAAAACCCTATACCCTAAGATGTAAGTTTACAGCAGAGACTAAGGCAGGTGAGGTAAGTCTTCTAAATGCCGCTGGAACAGCTGATGATGTCGAGGTAGAAAGCGGCTCTACCTATAGATTTAAGTCAAAAATCACCCCTGTGGATGAGGCGCTTGAGATAAACGAAGGCATTAAGTCAACTGACAAGGTGTTCTATCAGCTTTTTGCGGATGAAAACGCTGAGACTAAGTCAAATCTTGGAACCATAGACAAGAACGGTATCTTTACAGCGGGGGATAAATCAGGAACCTTGTATGTGAGGGCTTCTGCAAAGAAGAGTACAACATCAAAGGATGATGTTGTAAGCGACTTAATTAAGATTAGCATCACAGGCGGCTCTAAGAGTGATGATACAAAAAAGAACGACAATACTTCGGCAAATAGTAATGTGAATGGAAAGCCTGCTAGGATTGAACTTTCTACCAATGCGATTGTAAGGGATATGACTGTGCAAAAATGGAGTATATTTCGCTGACGTTTATTTTAAGGTCATAGATGACAAGGGAAGGAAATTACTGCAAGTCCTGATATTCTTAACGATAGGTTTAGCGTAACCTGGAAGGGAGACAGCGTTTCGGTAAATGAAGCAGGCAAGGTTACTCTCATTTTCCCTGCCAATATACCGAACCAGCCTACGCCAATAGGCTCATCCGGAGAGCTTAAAATAAGCTATAAAAATGCTGACAACAGCGAGATTAGTGCTACACAGATTGTAAGAGTTGTACCGCCATCATTTATTATGTCTGCTGAGTTCAAGGGTATTTACAGATGTGTATACAGAAATACTGTAACATCTTCAGGTATATTCTATGAGCCTGTGGTTGACAAGGATGTAACAAAGCTTAAAAACGGTGATGTAATCAGGGATTTTGGCAGCAATGTCTGGGTAAACATGAATCCTGACAGCTATTATCTGCTTATCAAGGTATCAGACAACTACGGTAACAACATTATACAATGGGGCTTAAGGATACTAAGCTTTTCTGTGTCTGCAACAGGAAGTGCCTTAGTAAGTGTCGATACAGTTCTTGAAAATGGTGTTGAAACCAAGGAGTCAATAAGACCTATAACGGTTGACGGAGTCAGCTATCTGACCTATCCTTTAAGTGCAGGAACTGTTAAGTCCGGTGATATAAACATAACCATACAGGGTGGCTCTGTAAGGCAGGTCATAAAGAAAACAATAACTGATGGAAGTACTTTAAGTATATTCTACTTCACCGGCAACAATAATTACTTAGGTCAGGACAACATTGTGCCTTATGCCCTTTATACAAGCAGTGGGGCAGCAATAAAAGACTATAATTCAGTCCTTTATTACCTTGGACTTACAGATCAGTTCAATCAGGGAGTGATTATCCTTCCTACTGACTCAAAGGTTATGTCCTCTTCTAAGGGCTCAACTTTTACGATAAGAAAAAATGCTGTTACCGGGGAGGCCGAGATTCACTATCAGCCAAATCCGAATGTACTTATAAACGGAAATGTAATGCAGGATTTTGGTACGGATGAAATCACGGTATTAAAGGGCTTTTGGACCAAATCTTGAGAAAAATTACAACTGGTTGTTACCAGAAAGAGGTAGTAAGGCGGATGACTAAGAAAGTAGCAAAGATATTCGTGTTAACGACAATCATAATTATGTTGTTAATTATTGCTTTATTACTTGTCTACATCTATAAATTTAAGGATGCAGATAACGGGAGCGGAGAGAATGCAAACAATGTTAAGAAAGATATTAAAATAACTCAAACCACTCTGCTAAATAAAGCCCTGCCTGATGCAGACACCGAAGAGGTTATAAGAGGAATAATCTTTCATAGGTGATAAAGATGACAAGGATCTTATAAGTTCTGCTTATTTTGTAAACTTTGACAAACAGGAGAATAAAATCAGTTTTTATAGTTTCCCGGGAGACATGAAGTTTGAAGTCTCAAATGAGCTATACAAGGAGATATCCACCTCACTTGCCGATGTGCCACAGGTACTTACTTTGTCGCACCTGTATAAGTACAGTAAGAATAAGCAGGGGCTTAAGGCTGGGATGTTGATGCTTGAGGACTACCTTGAACTGGGTATCTCACATTTTCTATTTCTAAGTGCAGAAGATGCCGACAAAGTATTCTACTTTAATACAAAGGGTGACTCTACGTTTTTACAGACCTTCATAAATAGTGTTATAAACGGGGATAAAAATGCAAAGTCCAAATTTGTTAAAAGCCTGTATAACAGCAAGTTCACCGACATTAAAAAGAACACCTATGTAAATATCTTAACCTCGCTCCAGAAAGTTAATCAAACTGATATAAAGTTTGTAACCTTGCAGGGGAGAGATTTGATGGAGGTGTGATTATTAAGAAAGAAGATATAGTAAATATGCTGTCTTCGGGCAGTAAATAAAATTAGAGAGGTTGATTACTAAAATGATTCAGACAATTACACAGATGCAGAAATCCAAATATAGAAGGTTATTTGATGTAGTATCATACTGCTTGGAACCTTTTGTATGTCAGCTCCGGTAAAGCTTATCTACGAGCCTATGAAGATGGTAATGGGAGGCTTTGGAGGCTTCGCATCGTTATCAAAGTACTTTGCACAGAACTTTGGAGTAGATATCCCGGTATGGCTAAGTAATGCAGTGCTTAATGTACCGGTATTTATCATAGCTTTGATTGTACTTGGTAAAGACTTTGTGGCTAAGACACTGCTTGGTGCAGTTGCATTTGCCGCCTGGCTCTATGTAATTCCCTACCTACAATTTGTGTGGTGGAGACTATTTCCTTGCAGTAGCTCTGGAGGCCTGCTTGACGGTGTAGGCATAGGACTTATCTTCCTTACCAACTCCACCAGTGGCGGTACCGATATGGTAAGTGCCATTGTCCACAAGTTCCTTAAACATTATTCAGTACCAAGTATCCTCTTTGTAGTAGACGGACTTATCGTCGTTCTCGGTGCCTTCGTGCTGGGCTTTAGAAATGCAATGTATGGCATCATTACTATCTACGTATTAACCAAGATATCAGATACCATGCTTGAGGGTGTGAAGTTTGCTAAGCTTGTCTACATTATTTCTGACAAATATGACGAGATAGCAAAGCTTATAATGAGTGAGATGGACAGAGGTGTGACAGCTCTTTCTGCAAAGGGAATGTATACCAACAATGATAAAAATATGCTTTTTTGCGTAGTTGGCAAGAAAGAGATAGTAAAGCTTAAGGAAATCGCATCTATTACTGACCCTAAGGCCTTCATCATAGTAAGTGATGTAAGAGAAGCCTTTGGAGAGGGCTTTATAGAGTATTCACACGATAGTGCAGTTAAATAAAATCAAATCAAGACACCTGACTAAGGAGAGAAGATTATGGGATATGTATTGGGTATAGACCTGGGAACAAGTTCATTAAAAGGACTTTTGATGAATAAAAGCGGTGAAGTAGTGGCCTTTGCAGGCGCAGACTACCCTCTGCTTCATCCTAAGAAGGGCTACAGTGAGCAAAATGGTGAAGAGTGGGTGAAGGCCTGTGAGGCTGTATTTAGTAAGCTTATTGAAAAGGTGGCTGACTTTAAGAAAGAACTTGAAGGGATAGCTATATCAGGGCAGATGCATGGTCTTGTTACCCTAGATGAGAAGTATAATACAGTGAGGCCTGCCATACTTTGGAATGATACCCGTACTACAGCTCAGTGCGCAGAGATAATGGAAGACTTTGGAGAAAGACTTATAGAAATCACCAAAAAACAAAGCGCTAGAGGGATTTACCCTGCCGAAGATACTGTGGATGAAGGAAGAAGAACCCTAAGCTTTGGGAAAAAACAGCCCATATTATGCTGCCAAAGGACTATCTTATCTTCAGGCTTACAGGAGAACTTGCAACAGACTACTCTGATGCAGCAGGAACTCTGCTTTTAGATGTGGCAGCAAAGAGATGGTCTAATGAAATCCTTGAGAAATACGGTATTGATGAAAAAATTCTGCCAAAGCTTTATAATTCAGTAGACTTCGTTGGTAAAGTTAGTACTGAATATAGAGAAAGATTTGGCTTTGAAAAAGAAATAAAGGTAATGGGAGGCGGTGCAGACAATGCCTGTGCAGCGGTAGGCTCAGGTATAATAAGCACCGGCATTGGTATGGTAAGCATAGGCACATCGGGAGTATTCCTCTCATACGAAGAAGAGGCGCACAGCCACTATAAGGGACAGCTCCACCTTTTTAACCACGGTATCCCGGATGCGTATTACTCGATGGGAGTGACTTTGGCAGCAGGACATAGCTCTTAACTGGTTCAAGGAGACCTTTGCCCCTAATGAAAGCTTTGAAGAGCTGCTTAATGATATACACAGGATACCGGCTGGCTCAGATGGATTGCTCTTTGCCCCTTATATAGTGGGGGAGCGTACTCCTTATGCTGACAGCAAGGTAAGGGGAAGCTTTACCAGGATAGATACAACACATACGAGGAGCCATTTTGCAAGGGCGGTTCTTGAGGGAATAACCTTTTCTTTGAGGGATTCTAAGGAGCTTATGGCGGGGCTTACAGGAAGAAAATTTGACAAGATTCTATCTGTAGGAGGAGGCAGTAAGAATAAAGATTGGCTTCAGATTCAGGCAGATATCTTTGATACTGAAATTATAACTCTTACCACAGAGCAGGGGCCGGGACTGGGTGCTGCTATGATGGCGGCAGTGGGGCTTGGCTGGTTTAACAATCTAAATGAATGTGCCAAGGTATTTCGTGCATTACAGATCAGCCACACTTCCAAAGAGCGAGAACGTTCATAAGTACAATGAGGTTTATGAAAGCTATAAAAAAGTCTATGCTGCGACAAAGGACTTGTAGATTATTAGAAATTTAGAAGAAAAAGCTCAGTGACAGTGATGATTCATTGCCATTGAGCTTTTTGCCTGATAGGAAATCTAAAACGAAACCCTCACTGTTAATGATGGGTGTCAAAAAAGCATTTGACACCTGTTGACACAGGATTGCTACAGCTGCGCTTTCCGCAATGTGCGGTCAGTAAATGCCGCTTATGTCTAAGCCTCACCAAATAATGTCTGATTGAGTGCAGACTGGAGATATTCCTGTCTTCCGCTTCCAGGCATCTTAGGAGCTCCCATTTTCTCAGCATAGTCTGAAAGCTCTTTAAGGCTTGCAGTATGAGAGCGGATTTTCTTACCTATTTCGCTCTCAAAGCTTTCGTAACGCTCCTTTATAAAGTTATCCATGTCCCCTCTTCAATGAGCTTTAGCTGCCTTTTATAAGGCCTAAGGCGAAGCTGTCCATACCGAGGATGAAGCCGTAGAACATATCCTCGTAGGTATAGCTTGGGCGGCGGTTCTTTGCATCAAAGTTAAATCCACCTGTAAGTCCGCCGTTTTTAAGAACCTCATACATACACATTGTTGTATCATACACATCAAATGGGAATTCGTCGGTATCCCAGCCAAGCAGTGTATCGCCCTGATTTGCATCAACACTTCCAAGCATACCGTTTATAGCAGATATACGAAGCTCATGCTGGAAGCTGTGTCCTGCAAGAGTGGCATGATTTGCTTCTATGTTTAACTTAAAGTCTTTATCAAGACCATAGCTTCTAAGGAAGCCTATCGCAGTAGCAGCATCAAAGTCATACTGGTGCTTCATTGGTTCCTTTGGCTTAGGCTCGATGTAAAAGTCTCCCTTAAAGCCTATGCTGCGTCCGTACTCTACAGCCATCTTCATAAGGTTAGCTATATTTTCCTGTTCAAACTTAACGTCTGTATTAAGTAAGGTTTCATATCCTTCTCTACCGCCCCAGAATACATAGCCTCGTCCTCCAAGCTTAACTGTAATATCAAGAGCCTTCTTTATCTGTGCAGCAGCGAAGCAGTATACATCAGCGCTGTTTGTAGAGCCTGCACCATTTACAAATCTTGGGTTACTAAACATATTGGCTGTTCCCCACAGGCATTTGATATCAGTTCCTTTCATTTTCTCGAGTATGTAGTCAGAAATCTCATCAAGGCGGGCATTTGTTTCCTTTATGTCTCCTGCTTCGGGGAACAAGGTCAACATCGTGGAAACAGAAGTATCTGATGCCAAGCTTCTCCATAAACTCAAATCCGGCATCTACCTTAGCCTTGGCGTGTGCCATAGTTCCATTTTCAGTGCCAAAGTCCTTGTCTGCTGTGCCTCGTCCAAACATATCCGCTCCTGTAGCACAGAGATTGTGCCACCAAGCCATAGCAAAAGGAAGATGTTCCTTCATTGGTTTTCCGAGTATTATTCTATCCGCGTCGTAGTAGCGGAAAGAAAGAGGATTCTTTGATTTTGGCCCCTCGTAGGCAATCTTTGGTATATTGTTAAATAATTCAGCCATAGTACTTCCTCCTGTATAAAAAGTATTGTTGTTTACTGCAATAAGAATTATAAAGTATGAATATCGATAGCTTTTTGAGCATTTACATCCTTATAATGCGAATTGCAGTTAATCACTCATAATTGGATTATAGACTCAAAGTAGTACTATTTACAATTATTTTTTTATGCGATTTCAGTACGACAATCTTGTGATTTCAATAAAAAAATTAAACTACTTACAAGTTTGATTGTATTTAATTAAATTTAGCGTAATTGTAGAGTGAATGATGTGCTTTGTTTTTGTAAAATTAAAAATGAGTGAAAAATCACCTAAAAACTCCTCAAAAATTGTGCAAATTTTTCTATTCAGTGCATACTTTTAATGTTTTTAGGACAAATGTAACAGGTTTTCGATTTTGTGTAAAAAAGAATGGTTTAGTTGACTATAATAGTGTATTATGTATTCATAAAAGATTTGTTCACTATTATTACTTTACATAGATTAATTAAAAATCTGGTAAAAAGTTTATAAGGGAGGAAAGCTATGGCAAGTTTATCATTAAGAAACGTAACAAAGAAGTATCCAAACGGTTTTGAGGCTGTTAAAGAATTCAATCTTGAAATCGCAGACAAAGAGTTCATCATTTTCGTTGGACCATCAGGGTTGTGGTAAGTCTACAACACTCCGTATGATTGCAGGTCTTGAAGAGATTTCAGGCGGATGACCTTTATATCGGAGATAAGAGAGTAAATGATGTTGAGCCTAAGGACAGGGATATCGCGATGGTATTCCAGAACTACGCTCTTTACCCACATATGTCAGTATTTGACAATATGGCATTCGGACTTAAGCTTAGAAAGACTCCAAAGGAAGAGATTAACAGACTCGTTAATGATGCTGCCAGAATACTTGACCTTGAGAAACTTCTTGACCGTAAGCCAGCAGCTCTTTCAGGTGGTCAGAGACAGCGTGTTGCTATGGGACGTGCTATCGTTCGTAATCCTAAGGTATTCCTTATGGATGAGCCTCTTTCAAACCTTGATGCTAAGCTTCGTGTACAGATGCGTATCGAGATTAGTAAGCTTCATCAGAGACTTGAAACAACTATCATCTACGTAACACACGACCAGACAGAGGCTATGACACTCGGTACAAGAATCGTAGTTATGAAGGATGGTTATATTCAGCAGGTAGATACACCTCAGAACCTGTATGAGAAGCCTGTCAATAAGTTCGTTGCAGGATTCATCGGTTCTCCTGAGATGAACTTTATCGATGCTCTTGTTAAGAAAGAGGGCGAGGCAGTTACTCTTGAATTCGCTGGATTTAAGATTAAGCTTCCTAACGAGAAAGCCAGAGTTCTTATTGAAAAGGGTTATGATGGAAAGACAGTTGAGTTTGGTATTCGTCCTGAGGATATCCATGATGAAGAAGTATTCATCAACAGCTCACCTGATACAACTTTTGATGCTACTATCAAAGTATATGAGCTTCTTGGTGCAGAAGTATTCCTTTACTTCCCTGTTGGTGACGTAGAGTTTACTGCAAGAGTTAATCCTCGTACTACTGCAAGAGTGGGAGATGCTGTTAAGTTTGCTCTTGACCTTTCTAAGATGCATATCTTTGACAAGGAATCAGGTCTTGCAATCGCATTCTAATTAGTAAAATAATAAAATAATTATGCCGGTCTCATTAGAAATTATTAATATGAGACCGGCTTTTCTTTACATTTTGACAAATAAATGGTAGAATTAAAGTTAGGTTATTCGAATTACTCACAAAATGAACTTTGAATAGCTGATTATGCCTGTAAAGATTGGCATGTGGAATACTAAAAACAATAATATGCGGGGTGAACTAATGATATCAAATCAGATTTTTACAGAGCACCATAGAAGGACTTAAGGGAATCACAAGAGTTGATCTCTGTGTGATGGATACCGAGGGAAAGAATCTTGCTTCTACTTTTGAAGGTGCAGAACAGTATGAGGAAGCAGTTCTTAATTTGGTGGAGTCACCTGCTGATAGCCAGGTGCTTTCCGGCAATCAGTTCTTCAAGGTTTTTGATGAGCAGCAGCTTGAATATATTATCATTGCAAGAGGTGACAATGATGATGTGTATATGGTGGGAAAGATTGCAGGATTCCAGATTCAGAATCTTATTGTCGCCTATAAAGAAAGATATGATAAAGATAACTTTATCAAGAATCTTTTACTTGACAACCTTCTTTTGGTTGACATCTATAACAGGTCAAAGAAGCTTCACATAGATATTGAAGCAAGGCGTATTGTATTCCTTATTGAGACTAAGATAGAGAAGGATTCAAATGCACTTGAGACAGTGAGAAGCCTCTTTTACGGGAAACAACAAAGGATTTTATTACAGCTGTTGATGAAAAAAAGATATAATTGTGGTTAAGGAGCTTGAACCGGAAGAAGATTATGCCGATATGGATAAGGTAGCAAAGACTATGCTCGATATGCTAAATGCAGAGGCAATGTCTTCGGTAAATATTTCTTATGGTACTATAGTTCCTGAGATTAAAGATGTATCACGTTCTTATAAAGAAGCCAAGATGGCACTTGATGTTGGCAAGATTTTCTATGCTGACCTCAATATAGTAGGTTACAATACACTTGGAATAGGAAGACTTATATATCAGTTACCTATGCCTCTTTTGCAAGATGTTTATTAGAGAAATATTTGAAGGTAAGTCTCCTGATGAGTTTGATGATGAGACACTTTCAACTATCAATAAATTCTTTGAAAAACAGCTTGAATGTTTCTGAGACATCCAGACAGCTTTATATCCATCGTAATACCTTGGTATACCGCTTGGATAAGCTTCAGAAAATGACTAATCTTGATATAAGAGTGTTTGATGATGCTATTACATTTAAGATTGCGCTTATGGTAGTTAAGAAGATGAAATATATGGAGAATCAAGAATTCTAATGGCTAAAAATAGTAGAAGAAAAAGGCTTTCAGAGAATAAGAGATTATTCTCTGAAAGTTCTTATAAGTATAGGAATCCTGATGAAGACGTTCCTGCCATTATGCTTGTGAATGTCACAAAGGATTATTCATCAAAAGAACAACGGTGAAACAAATTCACTTAAAGAGGTTAATATCACCATTAAAAAAGGTGAATTTGTTTTTGTAATAGGAGACAGTGGTGCAGGTAAATCAACCCTATTAAAACTCCTTATGAGGGAAATAAGCCCAACAAAGGGGAAGGTGTATGTAAACGGCAAGAACCTAAAGAGGCTAAAGCATAATCAGGTAGCAAAGCACAGGCGGAATGTCGGGATGGTATTTCAGGACTTCAGACTCTTAAAAAGACAGGTCTGTGTATGAAAACGTGGCCTTTGCCATGCAGATAGTAGAGAAGGAGCCTAAGGTTATCAAAGAGACAGTTCCTAAGATGCTTGATATAGTCGGTTTGGCTGATAAGGAAAAGGCATTTCCAAGGGAGCTCTCAGGTGGTGAACAGCAGAGAGTGGCTCTTGCCAGAGCTTTGGTTAATGAACCGATTATGATTCTTGCAGATGAGCCTACCGGTAACCTGGACCCAAAGAATTCCTGGGAGATTATGAATCTGCTTGAAGAGGTTAATAAAAACGGAACTACCGTTGTCGTAGTTACTCACAATATTGAAATTGTGAAACTGATGAATAAAAGAGTAATAGAATTAAAAAATGGCGAAGTAGCCGGTGATTGGATAAACGGTGTAAATGATGAAAATTCGAACTTTAGTTAATAGTTTTAGGGAGGGGTTAAAGGGTATTCGCAGAAACAGAATGTTTTTCTTTAGCATCTGTGGGTACCATAGCCGCCTGCCTATTTCTTTTTGGCCTGTTTTTTTCTTTATTGTAACCAATGTGGAAAACATAATGAAATCTGCAGAGGGTGGAGTGGGGATTACGGTCTTTTTTGAAGACGGCATCTCGGACGCCAAAAAGAAAGAAATAGGTGCTAAGATAGAGGCTAGGAAGGAAGTAAGGGAAGTAATATGTATCAGCTGATGAGGCTTGGAGACGGTACAAAGAGACTTCGCTAAAGCCTGAGCTTGTGGAAACTTTTGGTAATGACAACCCGCTTGCAGGAAGTGATTCCTATACTGTATTTGTGAAAAATTGAGAAATCAGGCAGAGGATAGTTAATTATATAAGTTTTCTTGATGGAGTGAGGAAGGTCAACAGCAGTGGCAGCACGGTTTCCGGATTTACTGCCATTAATTCCCTTGTTGGAATTATATCAGTAACTATCATTGGACTACTTCTCTCGGTCGCTATTTTTCTTATAAGTACGACTATAGCCATGGGTATATCAGTAAGAAAAGAAGAAATCTTCATTATGAGGATGGTAGGTGCTACGGATTTCTTTATAAGCGCTCCATTTATAATTGAAGGTGTAATCATGGGTAGTTGTAGGTGCGCATTGCCGCTTATTCTGCTTTACTTCATCTATGAAAGGGCAGTTGATGTACTTACTGAGAGGTTCAATGCCCTCGTTAACGTACTTGTCTTCATTGATATAAAAGAGGAATTTTCGATACTTGTACCGCTTTCACTTGCAATTGGTGTGGGTATAGGCTTTGTAGGAAGCTTTCTTTTACGGTAAGGAGGCATATAGATGTCTAAGAAAGAAGGTTATTTTATTCTCACTGATATTTGCACTTACTGCTTCCTTTGGCGGGAATATCGCCACTCCTATGGCCGATACTATTAAGGAACAGAAGGCCCAGAAAAAAAAGCTTGAGAAAAAGAGGGCAAAAGAAGCTGAGAAGATAGAGAAGTTAAAAGCACAGAAAGTCGAGATTGAAGATGCCATAAAGAAGTTGGATGAAAAGAAGGAAGTTATAGAATTAAATATATCCGATTATAATACCAAGATAGACAAGATGGAAAAAGACCATAGCCAAGGTAGAAGTCGAGATAAAGGCGGCCGAAAAGGTCGAAAAAGACCAGTACGATATAATGAAGAAAAGAATCAGATATATGTATGAAAACGGTGAATCTGATTATTTTGACATTATTCTTGGTGCTAAGTCTGTTGAAGACCTTCTTAACCAGGGTGAGTATATGGCAAAGATATCCGACTATGACAACACTCTTCTTGACAGATACAAAGAGGCTAAGAGGATAGCTAAGGAAAAGAAGGTAGAGAAAGAGGAAAAGCTTGCAGAACTTAATATGACACTATCCGAACTTGAAGTAAAGAAGGCTGAGAATGAAAGGCTTGCAGAGGCAAAGGGAGTTCAGATAGAAAAGTTTGCAGCCCTCATAAAGGAAGCAGGAAATAAAGTAAGTGAATATGACCTTGAAATAGGTAAAAAAGAGCAGTATATCGACAAGCTTATTGCAGCTGCTGAGAAAGCTGACAGGGAGAGAAGGGAAAGAGAGGGCAAGAGAAGCAGCCGCAAGGCTTTGCCAATCAGTCTAAATCAAACCGGACAGATTGTAACGGGCAAGGCATCTGCATCAGGTATGATATGGCCTATGCCTTACAGTACACGTATTACTTCAGGTTTTGGATACAGGAGCGAAGTAATGTTTGGCTCAGGCACCTTCCACAACGGAATTGATATAGCGGTAAATGCAGGAACGCCTATCATCGCTGCCAAAGCAGGCAGGGTAATAGGAGCGGGGTATCACTATTCTATGGGAAATCATGTTATTATTGACCATGGAGGCGGCGTATATACCGTTTATATGCATGCTTCAAAGCTTCTTGTGTCTGTAGGACAGGAGGTTAGCAGAGGAGAAACTATAGCGCTTGTTGGTAGCACAGGTATGTCTACGGGACCACATCTTCACTTTAGTGTAAAGATAAACGGAGCTTATGTGAATCCTCTTAAATATGTATCACCGTAATGTTTGGCTTATGTAATGGAGATGACGGATGAAAGATAATAAAAAGTTTTTTTTAGGCGTATTTATTGGAATGATTGTGATGGTGTTGTTAGCTGTGGGATTGGTAGACCTCGCGTTTCAAAACCGTAATGTAAGAATGCTGCTCTTTGATACGGTAAAGAAGATGTCGACCATTTCTTCTGAGGAGACTGAATCAGAAAAGCCGGGTAATGTCTCAGGAGCTGCCATTGATTGGAATAAGGTTACTGATAAAGAGGAAGAAATATACAATACCATCGATGATTATTATCTTAATGGAATAGATAACGACAAAATGAAGGATGGAATCTACAAGGGAAGATGGTTGACAGCCTTGGAGACCCATATACAGTATATTACAATTCTGAAGAATACAAGCAGTTTACATCCTCTTCAAGCGGTACCTACAGCGGCATAGGAGTAGCAGTCAGCCAGAATGTGACCACAGGTGCCATCACCATAGTGAAGACCTTTAAGAAGGGTTCCGGCGAAAAGGAAGGGATGAAACCTGGAGATGTTATCTACAAGGTAGAAGGAAAGAAGATTGAAGGTCTTGAGCTCTCCAAGGTAGTGTCTATGATTAAGGGAGAGGAAGGTACCTTTGTCAAGGTAACGGTCCTTAGAGATGGTAAGGAAATCGAGTTTAACCTGGAAAGAAAGAAGCTTGAGGTAGACACCGTTAATTACAGGATGGAAGACAGAAGTGGCAAGAAGATAGGCTATATATCTGTTTCTGAATTTGACGAGGTTACAGCTTCACAGTTTAAGAATGCTATATCTGAGCTTAACAAAGAGGGAATGGAAGGGCTTGTCATTGACCTTAGAGACAATCCTGGTGGACTTCTTGATGTGACCTGTGAAATGCTTGACAGGATGATAAAGAAGGGACTTCTTGTGTATACTGTTGACAAATACGGCAAAAGGGTAGATGAAGACGCCACGGACAGCGACAGCTTCGACAAGCCGGTAGCTATCCTTGTAAATGGGAATTCTGCTTCTGCTTCAGAAGTATTCTCAGGAGCTATGAAGGACTACAAGGCGGCTACTCTAGTCGGCACAAAGACCTTTGGCAAGGGAATAGTTCAGTCCATAGTTCCTTTGGAGACGGAACAGCTATGAAGGTGACTGTATCAAAAGTACTACACACCAAATGGTGTAAACATCCACGGAACAGGTATTGAGCCTGATGTAGTGGTTGAGCTTAGTAAAGATGCGACCAAAAACGGAAAAGTACGATAGAAAAATATGATAACCAGCTAGATAAAGCCCATTGATGTGGTTGTTGATAAGTTAAAGAAATAAAGAAAAAACGTAAATTGCTTTCTCATATCAAGTAGTGTATAATGGTTAACTGTAACAAGTTAAAACACAGAAGGAGGTATTATTATGTCAGTAGAAGATAAGCTTGATCAGGCTAAGGGTGCTGTAAAAGAAGGCTTTGGTAAATTAGTAGGAGATGCAAAAACAGAAGCAGAAGGTGCGGCTGAGAAAAGCAGCATCAAAGGTTAAAGAAGTAGCAGAGAATGCTTCTGAGAATGTTAAAGAAGTAGCAGAGAATGCTAAAGGTGCAGTAGAGGGCGCTATTGATGGCGTTAAGAATATTTTTGGCAAGGATAAAGAATAATCCAAAAACAAACTTTTGGTTCTTTATCTGTGCTAATTAAGGGTTTTAAGTAGATATAACAAAAGTTTTTGATGGTGCCTAGAATAATTGTTTTTGTTTTTAGGCACCATTTATAATGAATGAAGCCAAGCAAATCCTGCCTTTGGGTGTGAATACCTGAGGGCAGGTTTTTGATGGGAAATTTTTAGAAATTCCTATAACATAAATAACTCTCTCATATAAAATTATACAAAAAGCAGATGAACTTCATACGGAATTATACCGTTGTGATAGAATAGCTTCATGAAAGAAAGAGGAGAGATGATATGGCGGAAATATTATTCTTGGAAGATGAAGTAACCATAAGAGAAGCTAATTGCGGAATATATGAATGTAGCCGGGCATAAGGTGACAGAGTGCGGCAGTGGAGATGAGGCTGTGGAGAGACTTAAAGAAAAGAGTTTTGATTTGGCTGTACTTGATATCAAGGTTCCTGGGATGAGTGGTCTAAAGGTACTTGAATACATAAGGACTGAGCTTAAGTCAGATATGGGAGTCATTATGCTGACAGCTTATGAAGACATAAATACTCAGGTTGAAGCCTTTAACTTCTTTTTGCTGATGACTATATAACTCAAGCCTGCCTCACCCATTATTCTCCTTAAAAAGGATAGATGTGCTGCTTAGAAGAATAAAGAGTGAGAGCAGTATGAAAGAAGCTACACTTGTCATAGATGATAAGGCCTACAGGGCTTATTTTGAAGGAAAAGACCTGAGCCTTACAGTGAGTGAATTCCTACTCCTTAAGACGCTTCACGACTTACCTAATCAGGTTTTATCAAGGGAACAGTTAATACTAAGTATCTTTTAATGAGGATTACATAGGGAAATGACAGGATAATAGATGCTCATGTAAAGAATTTGAGAAAGAAACTTCCTGTAAATGTCATAGATACAGTCATAGGTGTAGGGTACAGGTGGAAGGAGGATTAAATGAAGCTTGCAAATAAAAACTTATTATACAGCATAGTTTTGGCTACTGCTGTAGGAGTATTCATCATAGGATATCTCCTGCTTATGCTGCCTCTCTTTATACTTCATATAAAAAGAGGCTAATTATGATGACTTTAAGAAGTCCTTTATAAACTTCATAGAAAGTGAAGGAAATTCTTCAAAGGGTATTCCTACTAAAAAGTATTGGGATAAAGATACCGATAGACGGCTATATTATAGAGCTTTCCAACAATTCTATGAAGGGAAGGATAGAAATTAAAGACAAAGACTTAAGAAAGATGCTAGATAAGCTAAAGGAAGGCTTTAAGAATATAGGTGCGGGAAATGATAAAAATAAGATAGAAGACTATGGAAAAGAGTTTGAAAAGATAATTGAAAAGTTCAAGGATAAGTTTGATAAAGATAGTTTCGCTGGGAATGATATAATGAAGGTTGACCCTTGAGTACAACAACAATTCCACTGATTTTTCAGAAGAAAAACGCAAAGTTTAACAGCCTTGGAGAATCATCCTTCATTGTTGAAAGCAGTGTTAGGGATGAGGTGAATAAGATAGATTATACTACATTTTTAGGGGTAAACAAGGGAGCAAAATACTATCTGCTTGAGATGGCTGCGGCAGTTTCACCTTCAGTCACAGATATTATACCTGTTATATTTAGCCTGCTTCCCGTAATCATTCCTGTACTCCTTCTCCTTATCTTCATAACCTCAGGCCTTTATTCCAAAAAAACATAGTAAAAGCCTATTTCCTGCTTTTGCAGGATGCTGACAACAGGAGGGGAAGCAGGGGATATATAGAGCCTATAGCTGTAAAAGGAAATGATGAAATAGCTGGGCTTGCCAACTCGCTCAATCTTTTGTATAAATCTCAGGAAGAAGCATATGATAAGCTTAACAAAGAGGGCGAAAGAAAAGAGGTGTTTATGAGAGCATTTTCGCATCAGCTTAAAACGCCGGTGACAGCGGCCACTCTTCTTACTGACGGCATGATAGAGAATTTCGGGAAATTTTCAGATAGGGATAAGTATTTGCCTGAAGTTAAGAAGCAGCTTATCGTGATTAGACAGATGACTGATGAGATACTAAGGATTAATCATATAGCGAACAACATCACACCGGTAAATGTATCTGTAGAAGAAATGGCGAATCAGGCTCTAAACTCAGTAAGGACTATGACAGAAGTTAAGAATATAAAGACAAGCTGTGCGGGAGAGGCTGATTGGTACCTTGATCCTAATATTCTGGAGCAGATTCTTGCAAATCTAATTGGAAATGCAGCTAAATATACCGAAGAAGCAGGAGAGATTTGTATTTTTGATTTCAAATGAAAGATAGAAGTATGAATCAGCCTGCTCATATAGATGAGGATATCAAAGATTCATTATTTGAAGCCTTTGTGACAGGGGGAGAAAGAGTGAGGCAGGCATGATGGTCTTGGACTCTATGTGGCAAAAAGTATTTTGCAGAACTTTTCAGGCTTCATTTTAACCTGTGAAAACACAGGAGATAAGGTTGCTTTTACCATAAAAAGAAAGGAAGAGCCGTTATGTTAACATTGGACAGAGTGAAGGTGAGTTTTAAGGATAAGGTTGCCCTTGACCTTGGACGAACCATAGAGATAGCTGATAATGATAGAGTTGGGGTTATCGGAAGTAATGGAGCAGGAAAAATCAACCCTTATAAAGAGTATACTTGGGGTCGTTAATTATCAGGGAAGCATAAAAAGGGGGATAGAGGCAGACAAGATAGCTGTTCATATGCAGCAGAATGAATACATAGATACTGTTCCTCTAAGAATTATTCTGGAAATGCTGATAGGAGGGCGTATAAAGAACAACAAAAAGATTCTTGAAATGATAGACTTCTTTGAATTTGAACCCTGTCTTAATAAAAGGTGGAAGCAGTTATCGGGAGGACAAAAACAGAGATTCACCCTGATTTTGGTGATGTGTGCAGAAAGCCCTATCACCCTGCTTGACGAGGTGACCTCAGGCCTTGACTTTGAGACCAGACAGAAGCTGATGAAAAAGTTGGTACAGTGGTATAAGGAAAGAAATACAACCCTGCTTGTGACTTCTCATTATTATGAAGAACTTGAGCATCTGGTGAATAAAATCCTTTATCTTGACAAGGGGAAGGTGATTGACTTTGGTAATAAAGACGACTTGTTTAGAAAATACTGTGGCAAGAGCAGTCATCCTCTGTGAAGAAAACAATGCTACAAAAGAAATCGCAAAAAATCACAGGCAGATAGTAGCCCCTGAAGGTATGATAGCCCTTAGATGTGATGAAGCAGAGGATGAAATTGTAATCACAGAAGCTCTTAGTAGTGTGAATGTAAACTACAGAAGGAGCAACAATGATATAGAACTAATAACGATTAATGCTAAGGCTGTGTATTATAGAGGAGGAGAAAGATGAAAAAATCGATGTTTTATCTAGTGAAATATGAGTTCTAAGCAACCTGTACAATGGCTATTCCTTCTTTTTTGGGGGCAATCTTTCCTATCTTCCTTATGGTAATCATATCAAAGGGAGCCTTAAATGATGTTCCAAGTAAATTAAAACCTGAACTGACCGCGGGCCTCTTAATAGGTATGTCGATGATAATTCCACTTTCCACTATGTTTCTTGGCTATGCAGCCACATTTTCAAATGAGCTTGAAAAAGGATGTCCCTGTGAGGCTCAGTCTTTTTCGGGATGTCGGGAACAAGGCTGTTTATGGGCAAGCTGATAGCTAACTATGTGTTCTTAACTTTTTGTTTTGCTTTATATCTTGTAGGAACTCTATGTTTTGTCACGATTGCCTCTCCAAAACCTATGGCTGTGTTTATCTGGATTGCAGCCATCTACCTGATGTCAGGATTTTGCATCGCCCTTGCACATGGAATAGCAAATATAATCAGAAGATTTGGAATTACCTACGCTTTGGTTATGGCTATATATTTTACCATTATGGCTCTGGGAGGAATGATGGGAATAAAAGCTTAAAGACCTTCCTTTGGAGCTTCAAAATATAAGCAAACTATTTCCGTTCACTCATTTTAGTAACGGATACATAGATTTCTGGATGGGAAGAGATTATAACTTCGCCCCTCTCATCCACTCTCTTATCTTTTTTGCAGCAATAAGTATAGAGTGATGATGATTTCATTCAAGGTGAGGGAGAGCAGAGAGCTAATTATATTTTTATAAATTTGAAGGTTCGAAAATTACTCCGGCTTGTTATACAATAGAATAAAATAAACCGGAAAGGTGATATGCTATGAGAGAAAAATTGGAAATTTAGTGAACTCGAATATGTACGTCCCTGATTTTGAACAGGTGAAAGAGAACTTAAAGTCATATATTAAAAAGTTAAGGGAAGCAGATAGCTTTCACTGCTGCCTTATCTGCCTATACTGAGTCAGAAAAAGAAATCAGACCATCTTATGATGATGTATACCCTTGTCTATATCAGACATACTCTAGATACCTCAGATAAGTTCTACGAAGAGGAGCACGAAGTGTTTAATGCACAGTTCCCTACCTTTGGGCCTATAAGCGTTGAAAGTGGAGAAGCATTAAATGAAAGCAAGTACAGAGCTGACTTTTGAGACCAAATTTGGCAAGCAGTTCTTTACAAGCATAGAGCTTGAAAAGAAGCGTTTTTCAGAGAAAAATATCCCTCTTTTGCAGGAAGAGGCTAAGCTCACGAGCGAATATCAAAAGATGATGGCTTCCTGCAAGATTAAGTTTGACGGAAAAGAACTTAATCTCTACGGAATACAAAAGTATTTTGAGAATGAGGACAGAAAAGTAAGGAAGGCTGCTTTTCAGGCTTATTCTGACTTTATCATGACAATGAGAAAGCGCCTTGAAGAGATATGGGATGAACTTATTAAGCTAAGAAATGAGATGGGAAGGAATCTTGGCTTTGAGAACTTTATTCCTCTAGGCTACCTCAGACAGAGCAGAACTGATTATGGTCAGAAAGAAGTAGCTTTTTTTAGAAAGACAGGTAGAAGCTATCTTGTAGCCGCTATGTATGGAACTCTATAGGGTGCTCAGGCAAGCGTATAGGTGTAGATCCCTCTTTCATGCTATCGATGAGAAGATGACGTTTGCGGATGGTAATGCAGTGCCTGCAGGGCGATGATGACTTTATGATGGAAGAAGCTAAGAAGATGTATCACGAGCTAAGCCCTGAAAACAGCTGAATTCATCGACTTTATGATGGAGCACGAGCTCTTAGACCTTAAGAATAAGCCTAATAAAGCATCCACAGGTTATATGACAAGCCTTGCACCTCTTAAGGCTCCATTTAGTCTCTCCTGCTTTAACGGAACCATATTTGATATGCAGGTTCTTACACACGAGCTGGGGCATGCTTTTTGCAGGCTATATGGCTATGAGAAATCAGCCTATATCAGAGTATTACTCAGAGTCTACAGACATAGCGGAAATCCACTCAATGAGTATGGAGCAGTTTGCTTATCCTTATGCGGAGAGATTTTTTGGAAAGGATGCGGATAAGTACCGTTTCCAGCATTTACAGGATGCCATTACCTTCGTGCCTTTTGGGGTTGCTGTAGATGAGTTCCAGCATATCTGCTATGAGAAGCCTGAGCTTACTCCTAAGGAAAGAACCTATGAGTGGCATAAGCTTGAAGAAAAGTACATGCCTTGGAGAAAATATGATGAATCAGATGAGTTTATGAATAGAGGCGGTTATTGGTATCATAAGCTGCATATTTTCCAAGAGCCTATGTACTACATCAATTATACTTTAACTACTATGGGAGCGATGGAGTTTAAGAAGAAATACGCTGAGGATAAGGAAAAGGCTTGGGAAGACTATCTTAAGCTTTGCAAGGTGGGAGGAAGCCTTAGCTATCTTGAAACCCTCAAATACGCCAATGTATCAAGTCCTTTTGAAGCAGGCTCAGTAGAGAAGTCCTGCTCCTATGCAAAGGAGATTTTGGAAGAGACCATTAAGTCAGGTAAGTGGGATTAAGCCCAAAGCAGTTTGAAGCTGTAATGTACTGATAGGAGAAGACATTGAATAAAGTCAATTATCAAAAAGCTTTTTAGATGAAAAATAGAAGAGTTTACTAAAGAGGGCAGGGTTCCTGCCCTCTTTCTCCACGCCTGCTGTGCACCCTGCAGCAGTTATACTTTGGAGTATTTGAGTAAGTATTTTTAATATTACGATTTATTTTTACAATCCTAATATTGACACTAAAGAGGAGTATGAAACCCGCACAGGAGCTAGCAGGCTGATAGAAAGAGATGCCTCTGAACATGAGGTAAAACTTGTAAGTGGAGCATATGAGCCTGAGAAGTTCTATGAGATAGCCAAGGGCAAAGAGGATTTGCCCTGAGGGCGGGGCAAGATGCTACCGCTGCTATGAACTGCGTATGGAGGAAGCGGCTAGGGCAGCTAAGGAGTACGGAGCAGATTATTATACAACAACTCTTTCCATAAGCCCTCATAAGAATGCAGACTGGCTCAACTCACTTGGAGAAAGATTTGGAGAGAAATACGATATTCCTTATCTTTATTCGGATTTTAAGAAAAGAGGCGGATATCACAGGTCGGTACAGCTCTCTAGAGAATATGGACTTTACAGACAGGGACTATTGTGGGCTGTATTCTATTCAAAAGAAGAAGCAGAAAGAAGAAATGAAGGTAGGGCAAATTGATGACCTACCTTTTGTTTATCTTCATCTTGATGAAAAATATAAGAAATGAAACGAAATGCAATAATAGCTGCGGTCAGAGCCAAAGGGAAGAGGGCGTAGAGTTGCAATCTTGATTGGAAGCTTGTATAGGAAGCCGTAGCAAAGCAGCAGATGGAGCAGTATTCTGCGGTAAAGGTAAACTTCAGTACGGTTAATTCTATTATGTCGTTATCGCTGTCTTTCTTTGGCTTATACTTTACTTTTTAAGGTTTGATAAAAAGCAGCCAGTGGAGAGCGTTGTAGAATATAAGAGTGAAGGTGCAGTGCAGGATTATAGTTTCCCCAAAAAGAAGCACGAGGAAATATTATAAAAAGCTGATATTTATCAGATTTCTAGTTAGCTTGAGGCTTTTATACAGGGCAAGTGTGCTTTTATCTTCCATAAGTTGTTCCCCTTTGTTTTTACTTTATATCAGCATTATACAACATTATCCGTCTTGATTCAAATTTTCACAAATCTATTTAAAGAATATACTTAAATTTCTACTATCTTTTTGTTATAAGAGGGTATAATAGTTTAGTGTGACCTAAAATTAAGAAATGATAATAATTAGTGTAAAATAGATTGTTGGGTTAGGAAAGGAGTCTTGTTTATGTTGGGTAGTGATATCGGAATTGACTTAGGAACAGCAAGTGTATTGGTTTACATAAAGGGTAAGGGAGTTGTACTTAAAGAGCCATCAGTTGTGGCTATAGACAGAGATACCAAGAAGGTAAAGGCTATAGGTGAGGAAGCAAGGTTCTATGCTTGGTAGGACTCCGGGCAATATTATGGCTATTCGTCCTCTCAGACAGGGTGTTATATCCGATTATGATGTGACTGAGAAGATGATGAAGTATTTCATCCAGAAGGCGGTGGCAAGAGATTTTTTTCAGAAAGCCCTAGAATAAGTGTATGTATCCCTTCAGCTGCGACAGAAGTTGAGAAGCGTGCGGTTGAGGAGGCTACTTATAATGCAGGTGCTAGAGAAGTTGCCATTATAGAAGAGCCTATTGCAGCAGCTATTGGAGCGGGTATTGACATATCAAAGCCTTGTGGCAATATGATAGTTGATATCGGCGGTGGTACAAGTGACGTGGCAGTTATTTCGCTTGGAGGCTCTGTTGTAAGTGCATCAGTAAAAATTGCGGGAGACGACTTTGACGATGCTATTATCAAATATATGCGTAAGAAGCACAGCCTTCTCATTGGTGAGATGACTGCGGAAGAGATTAAGATAAAGATTGGTTCTGCATTTAAGCGTCCTGAGCTTGTTACCCTCGATGTAGGTAGAAACCTGCTTACAGGACTTCCAAATACAATTACAGTTACCTCTGATGAGACTCTTGAAGCACTTGAGCTTCCTTGCAAGCAGATTGTGGATTCTGTACATCAGGTGCTTGAGAAGACTCCACCTGAACTTGCGGCTGATATCGCAGACAGAGGAATAGTGCTTACAGGAGGCGGTGCCCTTGCTTTGGGGTATGGAGCAGCTCCTTGAGGCTAAAAACAGGTATAAATACTGTAACTGCTGAGAATCCCTATGAACTGTGTAGCTATTGGGTACAGGAAAGTTTGTAGAATTTTTAAGTAATACAACAGGATTTAAAAGAATAATAAGGGTTAAGAAATAGTTTCATATTGCCGATATATCCATGGAAGAAAAATTTATCCGATTTATGGAGGAACTTAAATGCTAAGAAGCCTTTTGATACAGCCTACACCGGCATGATAAACGAACAGAGAAGAATGGATATAATGACCAATAATCTTGCGAATGCAACAACGGCAGGATATAAGATGGAGAGTTCTTCAAGTCAGTCATTTGATAAGGTTTTGGGTATAAAAATCAGGGATGTATCGGAAGCTTACAACGACCACGCTATAGGGAAAGATGAGCCTTGGAGTAAAGATTGGTGAAGTGTTTACCGACTACTCACAGGGAGCGCTTAGAGAGACAGCTAGGAAAATATGACCTTGCACCCTTTCGGGGAAGGTTTCTTTTGCAGTCAGATATGTGGATAAGAACGTAATGAATCAACTAAGTATACCAGAGATGGCAACTTCAGACTTACAAAAGACGGTCATGTAACAGATGTGTATGGCAATCAGCTTAGGACTAGAGAGCGGTGTATTACAGGTTCCGCTTGATTCTGAAGATATTTCAATAGGTGTAGACGGAACGGTTTCAGTGAATAATCAGGTTATAGACAAGGTAAAAGTGGTTGATTTTGAAAACTACGATTACATAGAAAAATTTGGTGATAACCTTTATCAGACTGTAGCAGGAGCTACGGAGAAAGAAGCTGAGGCACAGGTTTTACAGGGATATATAGAGCAGTCCAATGTAAACTCAGTTCGTGAGATGGTCAATCTGATAACTATAACAAGGGCTTATGAAGCCGGGCAGAAGATGATTCAGAGTTCAGATTCAATTATGGATAGCGCAGTTAACTCTGTAGGTAGAGTTAGTTAAGTAAGAGGAGACTATTATGCTTAGATCTTTATGGAGTGCTGCATCAGGAATGATGGCGCAGCAGGTAAACTTAGATACTATTTCCAACAATATATCAAATATAAATACAACAGGATTTAAGACTCAGAGTATGGAATTTAAGTCTTTGTTGTATCAACAGATTAAAACAAAGTCAACTGACAGTGAGGGTAATCCTAAGCCTATCGGAGTACAGGTAGGGCTTGGTGCGCGTAATGCATCCGTTACTGCCAAGTTCACACAGGGTGCAGCCCTTGATACAGGAGAGAAATACGACCTCTTCATTCAGGGAAACGGTTTTTTTGCAGTTAAAAATAGCAGGAAAGACTGCCTACACCAGAAACGGTCACTTTAACCTCTCAGCAGTATCTGACGGATGGGAGCTTACCAATACAGACGGCAATCCTGTTCTTAGTACAGCGGGCACCCCTATTAAAATAGACAGCAAGGCTGACCCAAATGCAATAAGCGTTGATTTAAGTGGTAATGTACTATATAGAGTGGATGATAAAGAGGCAAATACCACAAAATATGAGAACCTGGTGAAGATAGCTCTCTTTCAGTTCAACAATCCTGCCGGACTTAACAGAAGCGGCGGCAGCCTTTACTACGTAACTCCTGCTTCAGGCGAGGCAAGAAGCGAAGATACAGATAAAGGACTTAACAAAAGCCTTATAAAGACAGGTTATCTTGAGGGTTCTAATGTATCTGCTGCTGATGAGATGGTAAATATGATAGTTACCCAGCGTGCTTACCAGCTTAACTCTAAGGCAATCACAGCATCTGACGAGATGCTCGAGCAGGCTAACAATCTTAGGAGGTAAGAATGGATTTCCTTTCTATAAATAATAACTATTACAACGGACTTATGGAAAATACAGCCACAGGCATGACCACTAAGAAGCTTACTGATTCAGTTAAAAAGGCGGAAAGCACCACTGATGATGAAGAACTTATGAAGGCCTGCAAGTCCTTTTGAAGCTTATATGGTTGAGCAGGTTATGGCTAAGATGGAAGAGATTTCACATATAGACGGAGCTGACCAAGATAAGGATAATGAATATATGTCTATGTTTAAGGACAGCTTCATCAAAGATAAGGCAGAATTGCTTACCGAGAATACTGATTTAGGCATAGCAAAGATGCTTTATGAGTCAATGAAAAGAAATACTACATCTGCGGTTGCGGGTGAGAGTATTGCCGAAAAATAAATATATTAAAATTAACGCCTGCATACGGGTAAAGCTGTATGCAGGCTTGTTCACTGTAGGAGATTGTAGCATTGGAAAAAGAAACTATTAATGGGTTTGTGGAAAAGGTTGTATATAGTGAACACTGAAAATGGCTACACTGTGGTAAATATAAGTGTAGAAGGTGATGATGTAGTGTGTACAGGCTACTTTTCGGATATAACTGAGGGGGATCAGATTATAGCGGAGGGAAGCTTTGTTGAGCATAAGCAGTATGGTATTCAGTTTACTGTGACCTCTTATGAGATAAAGGAGCCTGAGACCTCTGTACTATGGAAAAATACCTTGGCTCAGGCATAATTAAGGGGGTAGGACCTGCCCTCTGCGAAAAATAGTTAAAAAGTTCAGGGGATGAAACCTTCAATATCATTGAGAGAGAACCTGAGAGACTTGCAGAGATTAGGGGGATTACTGAAAAAGAAAGCAATTGAAATAGGGAGTCAGTTTGAAGAAAAGAAAGAATTTCGTAATGCTATGATTTTCCTTAACCAATATGGGGTTTCCAATGCACTCGCTATGAAGATATACAAGGAATACGGCATTAAGGTAATGAAGATAGTGCGAGAGAATCCATACAGACTTGCAGATGACATAGCTGGGAGTTGGGCTTTAAGACGGCAGATGAGATAGCCCTTAGATGGGATTTTCTCCCGAATCATCTATGAGGATGAAGGCCGGCATTTCCTTTGCTCTTAGTATGGCAGCATCTAACGGACATACCTATCTGTTTTGTATGAGGACTTATATGAAGAATCAAAAAGGCTTTTGGGTATTTCAGAGCTGAATTTGAAAAATGATATATATGAGCTTACAATAGAGAGAAAGATAGTATTAAAGGAAGTAAAAAGGGAGAGAAGAGTCTATAATAACAACCTTTACTATATGGAGCTTACAGTTGCCAGAAAGCTCCTAGACTTAAATGCCAAGAGTGAAAATAATTATAAAGGTTATGGAGGCTAAGGTAAAGGAGGTTGAGGCAAAAGACCGGGATTAAGCTTGAGACCCTGCAGAGAAAGGCTGTATATGAGGCTGTAGAAAGCGGACTGGTTATAATAACCGGAGGACCGGGAACCGGCAAGACTACTACCATCAATGCAATAATCAAGCTTTTTGAGATGCAGAATATGGAAATACTTCTTGCTGCGCCTACAGGAAGAGCAGCCAAGAGGATGACTGAAACCACAGGAATGGAAGCACAGACCATTCACAGGCTTTTTGGAGCTAAATGGCAATCCTGAAGAGGGTGGCTCTATGCGCTTTGAGAGAAATGAGTTAAATCCTCTTGAAGCTGATGTGATAATAATAGACGAGATGTCGATGGTAGATATCTATCTTATGTATTCTTTGCTTAAGGCGGTAACTGTTGGTACCAGACTGATACTTGTTGGAGATGTCAACCAGCTTCCAAGCGTGGGGCCAGGCAATGTCTTAAAGGATATAATTGGTTCCGGGAAGTTCAATGTGGTCAGGCTAAATGAAATCTTCAGACAGGCGGCAGAAAGTGATATCATCACCAACGCACATAAGATAAATGCAGGACAGAGCATAAGGCTTGACAACAAAAGCAAGGATTTCTTTATGCTTAGTATGAGCAGCTCTATCCAAATACAAAGGGCTTTGGTAAGCCTTATTGCAGAGAAGCTTCCTCCTTATGTTGATGCCACTAAGTATGATATTCAGGTGCTTACACCTTCAAGAAAGGGTGAGCTTGGAGCAGAAAAATCTAAACAAAATTCTACAGCAATACATCAATCCACCTGCACCTGGTAAAAGGGAGAAACAGTGGGGGAGAAGTGATTTTTCGTGAAAATGACAAAGGTGATGCAGATAAAAATGACTATCAGATGGAATGGAAGATAGTTACTAAAAAGGGCTTACCATCAAGGAGGGAAGTGGTGTATTTAACGGAGACTGTGGAATCATAAGGGAAATCAATGAATTTGCAGGCACTGTTACCGTTGAGTTTGATGAGGGCAAGCTTGTGGAATACACGGGTGCAACCCTTGAGGAGCTGGAGCTTGCATACGCAATCACCATACACAAGTCGCAGGGAAGTGAGTATCCTGCAGTGATTATTCCACTTCTTAACGCACCTAAACCCTCTGCTGAATAGAAATCTTTTGTATACAGCTGTTACAAGAGCGAGAAAATGTGTTACAATTGTAGGCAATGAAAACTCTGTTAACGAAATGATTCAAAATGAAAGTGAGATGAAAAGAAATTCCGGACTGGTTGACAGTATCATAGAAATGGAGGAAGCCGACAATGTATACATTTAAGAGTACTGTAAGATTCAGTGAAACAGATAAGGATAACAAACTGTCCATATCTCAGTTGATAAGCTATTTTCAGGATTGTTCTAATTTTCACAGCAATAGCATAGGCTTATATAAGGATAAATTAATCGGCTTACACAGAGCCTGGTTTCTTACTTCATGGCAGATTGTTATAAACAGGAGGCCAAGGATAGATGAGAATATAGAGATTGAAACAAGAGCTTATGATATAAAGGGTTTCTACGGACTCAGGAATTTCATCATATACGATGAAAAATAAAGAAGTATGCGCTTACGCCAATTCAGTTTGGTTTTATGTAGACACAATCAAGGGTAAGCCTGTAAAATATGAACAGGCAGAAGGAACCGATTTGAGATAGATGAAGAGTTCCTATGGAAAAGGCTGATAGGAAGATAACCATACCATCTCTTAGCAAGCAGGGAAATAAAGGGTGATTCCTTTAAGGTCAGAGAGTCTCATCTGGATTCAAATATTCATATGAACAACAGGGAGTATGTAAGAATGGCTCTTGACTTCTTCCTGAGAGGTTTGATGGATGAAATCAAACAGATAAGGGTAGAATACAAAAAGGCGGCAGTTCTTGATGAGGTGGTACTTACGACTTATTACTATGACGATGGTGGCAAAAAGTATATGCTTCATTGACAGTGAGGATGGGAGAAATCTTTTGCAAAGGTAGAATTTGAGCTTAGATAGAGAGGGGAGATAATGAGATTAGGTTATATGCAGACGCTGGTGGCGGTTAAAAAAACTGACTTCGGCTTATTTTTAACGGATATTGAGAAAAAAGATGATAAGAACAGAGCTCTGGGAGATGAGGTTCTCCTTCCGAAGAATCAGGTGACTGAGGATATGAGGGGTTGGCTCGAGATTGAGGTATTTCTGTATAAAGATTCTGAAGACAGGATGATAGCTACAAGGCTTGTACCTTATATAAAAATAGGCGAAATAAAGAAGCTAAAGGTAAAGGAAGTAAATAAAATAGGTGCCTTTCTTGACTGGGGGCTCCCAAAGGATCTGCTCCTTCCTTTTAAGGAGCAGATTTATGATATAAAGTCGGGAGATGAGATACTTGTAACGGTGTATATTGACCTTAGTGACAGGCTTTGCGCAACCATGGACCTTTATTCAAGACTCTCACTTCTTCCTCCTTACCAGAAGGATGATATGGTAAAGGGAACAGTTTATCAGGTGCATGAGCAGTTTGGAGCCTATGTTGCGGTAGACAACAAGTATTCAGCCCTTGTTCCTAAAAAGGAGCTGCACTGTGAGCTAAAGCCCGGGTGATGAGATAGAGGCAAGAGTGCTTTGAGGTAAAAAGAAGATGGAAACTTGACCTATCCCTCAGGCAGAAAGCTTATGTACAGATGGATGCAGACTCCGCCCTAATACTTGATAAACTAAAAGCAGGCTGGTGGAAGCCTCCCTTATCAGGATAAGAGCAGTGCAGAGGAGATAAAGGAGGAATTCAACCTAAGCAAGGCGGCATTTAAGAGAGCAATCGGAAGACTTATAAAGAGAGAGTGATTGTAATTGAAAAAGATGGTATAAGATTAGTGTAATTCTTATTGACAAGCATTAATGATTGTGGCATAAATTATTTATACAAAGTATTTTGATTTAAGAAGGAGAGTATTAAGATGGAAGAGATCGTTATAGACTGTGGAGAGATGGCTACGAAGGCAATGGCTCATTCATATCTTGAAGGGGTTTTCAATCTGGATGAGGATAGTATTACAGTATATGGATACACTCTTTGGAGTATCTGCTAGCGTAGAGGATTCGACTGAGATTACCTTTTGAAGATGTAGATTTGCTTGAAATCAATCTTGGTGAGTATGGCCAGGAAATCTTAGACACATTTGAGCAGGCTGAACAGTCGAATGAGAATATTAAACTGATATGATGAAATTATTGGAGAAGTTTTATCCTGATGAGAGGCGAAACTCAGTATATGAAATTGATTTTGACAGTCTTTACAGGAAGGGAATCAGAGGGTTGATATTTGATATAGACAATACCCTTGTTCCCTCATGGCGCCTCTGCAACGGAGGGTATAGAAAGGCTTTTTCAATGAACTAAAAAGAATGGGCTTTAAGACCTGTCTTCTTTCCAATAATAAATTAGAGAGAGTGAAAAGATTCAATGAAAATATTCGTCTCTCTATATTTATAAGGCGGAAAGCCGAGTAAAGCTAATTATATCAAGGCTGTCAGAATGATGGGGACACAAATAAAGACAATACCTCTTCATAGGGGACCAGCTTTTTACAGATATCTGGGGAGCAAAAAGGCGGGACTTAAGAATATTTTTGCTAAACCCCATAGACAAGCGTGAGGAAATACAGATAGTCCTTAAGAGATTTCTTGAAAAAAATTGTACTAAAGGCCTCATGAAAAGGGATAGAAAAGGTTTCAGACTGAAATGGATATTACGGGACATACGAGGCTGCTTTGCTCTATTTGGCTCTGCCTGTAGCACATCTCAGGCTCTCCTGCGATGTATAACTATAGTTTTAAGAGGCTTGGGCTTGACTATGTCTATGTAGCTATAGACATAGATAAAGCAGGCCTTAAGGAAGCGGTTTCTGCGGCGAGGCTTTATAAGATGCGAGGATTTAATCTCACCATGCCCTGTAAAAATGATGTGATTTCTTACATAGATGAGCTCTCACCGGCAGCAGCTCTTATCGGTGCTGTAAATACCGTGGTTAATGAGGATGGGAGGCTTATTGGTTACAATACTGACGGTGTAGGCTTCATTAAGAACCTTGAGGCGCATAAGGTGGCTGTTAAGGGTAAAAAGGTTGTAGTTGCAGGCGCAGGCGGGGCTGCGACAGCGATTATAGTTCAGCTTGCACTTGATGGAGCGGGGACTATTAACATTTTCAATAAAAAAAGCAAGAACTTTGACAGGATGCTTGAAACCATTGAAAAGATAAAAAAAGAAGTACTGGGAGCTGATATCAATATTTATGATATCGAAGACGCTCCTTTGTTTACGGAAAAGATAAAGGAAGCTGATATCTTTGTAAATGCAACTGTGGTGGGGATGAAGCCACGAGGTGATGAGTCTGTGATTAAGGACTTATCTGCATTTAAGCAGGGGACTGGTCGTAGCTGATGTGGTCTACAATCCGTTAGAGACGAGACTATTAAGAGAGGCAAAAGAAGCGGGCTGTAGCTGCATAGATGGGAAAGGTATGTTGTTGTGGCAGGGTGTATATGCTTTTAAGCTTTATACAGGGAAAGATATGCCGGTTGAGGAAGTGAAAAAGCATGTTCTTTTAGCAGAAAGGAGAACCGACTATGGATGTAACTGTAAGAAACTTGACTATTGGTGAGGGAAAGCCTCAAATCTGTGTACTTGTTATGGGTAAAAAGCAAGGAAGAGGTTCTTAAAGAGGCTAAAAAGGCAGTGGGAAAAGTGTCTGCTGATCTTATCGAATGGAGAGCAGACAGGCTTACTGAGAGAGAATTTGACGAGGACTTCCACAATGAAATTCTTTCGGAAATGAGAGAAAAAGTTGGAGACATGCCTATAATCTACACCTTTAGAACCTTGCTTGAGGGTGGTAAGGGAGATAGAGAATGAGAAGTATAAGGACCTTATTCTTTCAGTTGCCAATGCAGGGATTACTGACCTTATTGATGTTGAAATCTTCTCATTTAAGTTAAAGGCAAGAGATATAATTGATGAGATTCACAGCTTTACAGATGTGAAGGTAATCGGCTCCTATCACGACTTTGAAGGTACTCCTGACACTGCAGAGCTTGTATACAGATTATCAGTGATTGACAACTGCAATGCCGATATACTTAAGATTGCAACCATGCCTCATAAGAAAAAGATGTAATGAGAATAATGACTGCTACCATTCTTACTTATACCAGACCTAATCCAAAAGCCTATACATAAGTATAGCTATGGGAAGCATGGGAAGGGTGACAAGACTTTGGAGAATTCACAGGTTCATCTATAACCTTTTGCAAGCATAGGCAATAGAGAGTGCTCCGGGGACAGATGGAAATAAAATGAAGTCAGAGAAATCTAGACAGGTTAGACAAGGTATTATGATGAATATCGTACTGATAGGCTTTATGGGCTCAGGGAAAACCACTGTAGGCAGGGGCCCTTAGCGCTAAAAGTGATATGGAGTTTTTGGATACCGATGCACTTATAGAAAGTAAAAGAAGACTGTAAGATAAGTACGATATTTGCAGAAAAAGGAGAGGCACACTTTAGGGCGCTTGAAAATGCCTGCACTTAAAAAGTCTTGCTGCAACAAAAGATAAAAGTAATATCAACAGGAGGAGGGATAGTCTCGTCTCCTAATAACCGTGAGCTGCTAAAAAGCCGGCAAGGTAATTTATCTTAGGGTTAGCCCCTGAAAACTGTAATTAAAAGGCTCGAGGGAGATATTAGCAGACCTTTGCTTATGGGAGAAGATAAGCTAAGCAGGGTGGAAGAATTATTGTCGTCAAGAAGAGCACTTTACGAGAGCACTGCGGATAGAATTATTGACGTAGATGATTTATCTGTTGAAGAAATTGTTGACTCGATTATGAAAGATTTTTACTTGACAATAAAAAGTACTAAGCTGTATAATAAACAATTGTGACGGAATAATTATGCCATTATTCAGATAGGCCCGGACATCCTATCTAAGTAATACATATTCTTCTGCCATAGTAAAGAAAACGCAGCACATACTCCTTAATGTGCTTTTAACAATATTTTTTGGGAGGAATAACCATGAAGACATTTATGGCTAACCCTAACAGCGTTGAGAAGAAGTGGTATGTAATCGATGCTGAGGGACAGACACTTGGACGCCTTGCAACAGAAGTGGCTAACCTTTTAAGAGGTAAGAGAAAGCCTGAATATACACCTTTTGTAGATACCGGCGATTATGTAATTGTTATCAATGCAAAGGGCATTAAAGTAAGCGGTAAGAAGCTCGATCAGAAGATTTACTATCGTCATAGTGATTATGTTGGTGGACTTAAGCAGAAGACTCTTAGGGAAACCCTTAATACAAAGCCAGAAGATGCTATTACTCACGCAGTAAAGGGCATGCTTCCAAACGGAACTCTTGGTAATAAGATGCTCACAAAGCTTCATGTATATGCTGGTGCTGAATATGCACAGACAGCTCAGAAACCTGAAGTTTATGAGATCAAGAGCAGATACTAATTAGAGTGAAGGGAGGATATTACATTGGCTACTGTTAAATTTTATGGAACCGGAAGAAGAAAAAGCAGCGTTGCAAGAGTATATCTTGTAGCAGGATCAGGTAAGATTGTAGTAAACAAGAGAGTATAGATGACTATTTTAGTCTTGAGACCTTAAAAGACTATAGTTCGCCAGCCACTTGCTCTTACAGAGACAGTTGAGAAGTTTGACGTACTCGTTACCGTACGTGGTGGCGGTACTACAGGTCAGGCAGGTGCTATCCGTCATGGATATATCAAGAGCTCTTCTTGAGGCAGATGCAGACCATCGTCCATCTCTTAAGAAGGCAGGCTTCCTTACTCGTGATTCAAGAATGAAGGAGAGAAAGAAATACGGACTTAAGAAAGCTCGTAAGGCTCCCTCAGTCTCTCTAGAGAGATGAAAGTGCCGAACAAACCGTATCAAAACAGGTCAAAAACCCCGGAAAATCAAGGTTTTCCGGGGTTTTGCAGCATATACTTTCTGATTCAGTTTGACTGTCCTGATTTATCCGGTTCTGATCCTGTGAGTTAAAATTGGGAGAAAAACTCGTTTTGGAGGTGGTTTTGAGTTAAAAATGGAGAAAATTGAGCCCATTTGAGCATGTAAAATGGAGCTGTTAACGGTGCTCGTTTTCCGTGTTTTCTTTCTCAGACGGGGCAGGCAAATCCACGCAGATAAACCTGCTGAAGAAGCATATAGATCAGCATAATATCAGGGTGGAAAAAGCAATTGTTCAATTACAATTCGGAGGAAAAGCGCCGATTTTGATCGAAAACCCGATCTCTAGCGGAGGCGAAGGCCTAACCCTCGCATGATCTCACGACCGGCAGCTCCTCAGCTGGAAAAAGCGTCTGACAGTGGTAATATCTTCGAAATGTTTGCAGCTGAGGAAAATGCAATACACCTTTTTATAGGCATCTATGAGCATGACTATCTGCCGGAAAGTATACGGTCCTTTCAGCATAAAGGCCGTCGTGATGAGGACGCTGTCCTCGAGTATTATTTAAAGACAGGAGGTAGCACAATATTGATGGATAAACTGGAAATGTCTGTATATAGCAAAGCTCGGCTACAAGACAAACGCCACATATAGCAGTCTAACCTCTTCGGCATAATTGTCAATTCTTTCTGGCTGATAACCAGATGCACATACTTGTCGCTTTTATCAAACACGGTATTAGCTCATACCGTGCACAGCAGGGCGTCGGCTATGTCATTCTCACTGAGGCTCTACTGAGCTATAACCGGTCTTAGCGGTAGCCTGGGCGGAAATAGATATAGATGATCTGATAAAATCGGGTAATATTATACCTACCAATCCCATAGGGCCTGATTGGGTACCTTTATCGGCATGGAGGTCGGACGCGTGCTGTATTATCTGCTCTGGCGCTTCCTGCCGCTTCTTCTTATTGGAGTGGTTGCGCTGACATGGTATCCTAACGTCACGCCTATGATGCTGTTATACTTTGTTTATTCGATCATTATCGGACTTGTTATCGCCAACGAAATCCAGTTCATTATTGTAATGCTGGCAATAAAAAACAGAACGTCGATGGGAGTGGTAGACCTGATAATGGCGATTGAGCTTTTTCTCAGGCGGACTGCTGCCGCTGAACATTTTTCCAGAATGGCTCTACAGGATATCGCTCCATTTACCTTTTTCCTCGCAGATTTATCTGCCTATCTCAATCATCCTCGGAACTGAGGGAAGTATACTGAAGCTGCTTATCCTTGAAACTTTCTGGGCGCTGGCACTATGGCTGGTATCTTATTTCGTTTATGATAAGGAAAGGAAAAAAGTCTATGTTCAGGGAGGTTAAACATAAGATCAGCGTTTGGGTCATCGTGCCTAACGATGAGTCTTAAATCACAGTTCAATACAGGTCGTCCTTCGTTTTGAAATGCTTTGTGATGTTTATAACTCTACTTCTGCGAATATATATCGACTTTGTTCCTGATAAGTAAGGTGTCGGATATCAACAAGTGGTCAAAATATGAGATAATGCTGATTTACGGAATGGCTACCGTCGCTTACGCGATGTCTAGGCTGATGTTGTGTGGTATCAACAACATCCCCAGGCAGTTGAAAAACGGTAAGTTTCTTATGAAACTGATACGCCCAGAAAGCGATCTTTTCTGTGCGATGATAGAGGAAATACCTGTTGATCGTTTGGGGCAGGGTACTGCTGGGCCTGCTGATCATAATTTACCTCGTGTCAGGAATTTTAGCAGTACCTCTATCTTCTGGCTGGTTGTATTCCTTGCCACGGGTACCGTGATATACAGCGCGATATTCATCATTACAGCCAGTGTATCCTTCTGGATCATCAATTCGCGGGAGCTGCTTGGGATCTTCACCCACGGAACACTGCGAGCTATAGTTTTACCCGATAACTCATCTACAGTCGGATCCTGCAAGAAATATTTACATACTTAGTGCCCGTCGCTTTTATCAGCTATTACCCCGCCATAGTCATATTGAATAAGGAGGGTGACCACACTGTCATAAAGCTGGTGATATTCCTTGTAGTTGCTCTGATGTGGGGCATAGCAAAACTTGCATGGACGATGGGAATCAAAAAATATGAAGGAGCAGGAGGCTAATAATGATAAAAATAGACGGATTAACTAAGATATACAATAACAACACAAAAAAAGCGGTAACGGCTGTAGACAATCTGAATCTTGAAATAAAGGACGGTAGCATAGTCGGACTACTCGGGCCTAATGGTGCCGGTAAGTCTACACTGATAAAAATGATACTGGGTGTCATGTACCCTACCAAAGGATTTGTCACAATCGATGGGAAGAACACATTTAACCACCGCAAGCAGCTGATGAATGATATAGGCATAGTTTTCGGCCAGCGGAGCCAGCTGTGGTGGGATTTACCAGCTATGGATACCTTCAGTCTTTTGCGCAGGGTCTATAGGGTGGACAAGGATGAATTTGACATGTGGCTTGACGAGATTATAAATGAAATGGACGCGCGCGAAATCGTAAACAAGCCAGTCAGACTGCTCAGCCTTGGCCAGAGGATGCGTTGCTGAGATAATAGCCGCTCTGTGCTTCAAGCCTCGGATAATAGTTCTTGACGAACCGACCATCGGTCTGGATATTTCGGTAAAAAGAAAAATCCGCAATTTCCTAGTCTATCTCAACAGGAAGAAAAAATGTGACCATTCTACTGACGACCCATGACCTTACCGACGTCGACGCTATCTGCGATAGGGTAATCGTGCTCAACCACGGCAAGGTGCTGTATGACGACACCTCGAGTGAAATAAATGAAAAGAACTCCGGAAAAAACTGTGAGATCGTTTATGCCCTCACGGCAGAGAAAAGGAGACTTTCCTTTGAAGCGGAGACCGTCGATATCAGCAGCAAGAAGATCATTACCTTTAAGGGCGACACCTCAGACGTTATGAAGGCGATCATCTGGTGCAGTCAGCACGGAGACATAGAGGATGTCAATATTACAAAGCCCAAAAATAGAGGATATCGTAAAGAACTTTTATTGACAAACGCAATACGCGCTGCCGGGGCGGGTCAATGAATATAAACGGTTCGCTCCCGTGAAGCCAGGCAAAAGGAATGCTCAAACATGATCAATTATATTTTCTGGAAAAATAACCCACCGTTGCAACCAGCGATGCAGGGTTTTGCCACTTGTATGGCGAACACAACCACACAAAGCTGCATAAGGAGCTATCCTATGAACAGAATATGGGCATAATCGATAAGCTTTACGATTATTTCGGCGGCAGGGTGCCGAGGATCAAATTTTCCTGCTGCGAGCCTTTCATTAAGAGATAAAGAAACAGCGATTTTTACATCCCGTAAAATTGGGAAAACCCCGATTTTATGGGATTTTTTTCTTTGTCTGCGTTTCTTAGCGTTTCGCTCTGATAGTAACACGATAGTAACAAAGTGAGGTGCTAATTTTGGGTGTCTTCCGTTATACGCAAAAACTAAAAATAACTACTTGAACTACTTATTAACTACTTTGCGACTTTGAAATGCAGAACTGGTGCGACTTTGAGCGACTTTCGGCTTTCAACACTATAACACATATCACTACCCCACACTTCATCACTGGTATAAGTAACGGGATTTTTAAAAATTCATTATATGCCTCTTCTGCGATTATTGCGTCATACTCATCTTCAATAGCTTCAAGCGTTGATGATTTTATAACCCTGCTCTACGCTTATACCGTGAACTTTTGCGTAGCTTTCAATTAGATGTAATTCATCATCTGTTAAGTTGATTGTAATGATCATATTATTAACCTCAATATCTAATTTAATAGCATCGTAATTATAATATAGTTCGTGTGTGCAATGTCCAAGGGACATTATAATCTTAAAAACGGTAGTTTATGCCACTTTGTTTCAGTATTGCGTTAGCCGTATGCCGTGATTTGATTTTTCCATCTACCACAATATTATGGTCATTTGATAGGGCTGTGCCATATATCGTGGTCACCTTTACCGTGCCTTATGAAATAACATCCGTAACTTTTTAATATTTCTCTTACTTTCTTTTCATATTCAGCCATTATGCATACACCTCTTCAAGCCGTTCGGATTTGAACAGGATTTTAGCGTGTTCAATAGGCTGATGGTTCAGTTCTAAAAGTTCAGGCGCAATTCGGCGCACACGCTCGATTAATACATCTAGTGAACCGCTTTCAAGTACAAGCCCTATAATATCATCACTGGTAGCAACCCACACATCTGCTTCACTATCCCATAACAGATTAACTGTATAATTCATTTTATACCTCTTTCTAATATTCTACTTTTTCACCGTTGGGAAGGACAAAAAGAAGTTTGATAAGTACATTCCAATTTATCCGCTATTGCTTTCAAATCGTCAACAGTTAGGGTATTACGCTTTAATTTTTGACTAAAGTTTTGAGGGCTGATATTATTCAGCCTTGCTAACTCTGATAAGCTGATATCTTTCTTAACACATAAGATTTTTATTTGCTCCTCCACACTCATATTATTATAACCTCCTTTTCTATATATGTTTACATTATATGTAATAATTTATATTGTCAATCAAAAATTAACAATATAAATAAAAAGTTTTATAAAACCTATTGACAACATAAATAAAATCGTTTATAATATAAACAAGATAAAACAAAACATAAACGAAATCAATATAGTAGGACAAAATTATGGCAAAGAAAAAGCCCTGGGTTAGTTACCGCCTCCTACTCGATTGCAAAAACGAAGAACTTTGTATATTGCATTTTTGATATTAGGCTCCCGGTATCAGTGAAGAATCACAGTCTTCAACATCATAATGATGGAAAGAAAAGTCTATCTTGACAAAATACCTCTATATGATTATAATTATGTTCATAATCATATAGATACTAAACTTCAGATACAAGTTACAAAAATAAGGAGGTATGGTTATGGCCACAAAAAATATTTATGTTGCAGAAGCAGATCTACACTTATTTGATGATGCTGCCAAGTACGCTGAAGTGTTTCTGCCGCTGTGATACAGGCACTTCAGGACTTTCTAAGTGTTCAACGCAACAAAAGCGAAGGATATGACAAGATTGAGTTAAACCTCTATGAAAAAGGGGTAAGAAGAAAGGTAATGTTCTATGGTATGGAGATTGCTCGTGTAGAACGTCCGGTAGACGGTGGAATAAGGATTGACACGATTTATAAAACTGCAAAAGGGCAGCTTGCAGTGGCAACCAAGGTTCTGCAAGGAGCTTCGAATTGGGCGAAAGGAAATCCACACGTATGGGAAAACCCGCAGTCTTGGTCACATGATTTTTTTGGAATCTGGGGACAGAGTGTTAAACGTATATCCGGACATAGAGAGCCTAAAGGAGAAGGATGCGTATCTTGCCGAGTGCTGCGAATCTTCTCTTTCGGAAAAAGCCTTATGAGTTTTTGGATATTTAGATTAGGTATAAATACTAGATTTATAGAACTATAACAAGCAAATAATGAGATAGCTTTGTGTTTATATATCATATGATTTCAGAGATGATAAGAAACAGCGATTTTTACATCCCTGTAAAAATTGGGCAAAACCCCTGATTTTATGGGATTTTTCTTTGTCTGCGTTTCTTAGCGTTTCTCTCTGATAGTAACACGATAGTAACAAATAGATTTACAGCCTGCTAATCTGGGAGTATAATGAAATTAAAAAACCGGGAGGTATTGTACTATTATAGCTAATTTATTATGGTTTTGTTATTTGTGCCATTATATTTCTCGTATTTTTTTATTTGGTGAATTACTAAAGAAAAATAAATAGTATGTAAGAAGTAGAGTTATAATGTTTTTCTTAGCTTATGCTGGTTATAATGATTATTAATATAGCTTGACTTTGTATTAGCAAAGGTCTACACTTAAAATAACTAATAACACTACACAAAGGAGAGGCTATGAATATAAATAATGGAGATACAGCATTTATGATGCTAGCAACTTCTATGGTTTGCCTTATGACCCCAGGACTTGCGCTATTTTATGGAGGACTTGCAAGAAAGCGAAATGTACTCTTTATTATGATGCAGTCTTTTATATCAATGGGTATTATTACCCTGATGTGGATATTTGGAGGTTTAGTCTCGCCTTCGGTGGAGATATAGGTGGAGTTATAGGTAATATTGGCGATTATTTTGCACTTAATAATATTAATTTTTACCTGATGGAACACAGGTTACAACTATTCCATTTGCTCTTTTCTTTGCATATCAGATGATGTTTTTGTGTAATTACAGTGCCCCTTTATTAGTGGTGCTTTCGCAGAAAAGACTCAATATGAAGGGGTACATTGGTCTTCTTATATTCTGGACATTGCTTGTCTATATCCCTGTAGCACATTGGGTCTGGGGTTTAGGATTTTTATCTAAGCTTGGCTTTGCAGACTTTGCAGGAGGAGCAGTTATACATACGACTGCTGGATTTTTCTGCACTTGCCGCGATATATGCACTCGGCAAGAGAAAAATAAAAAAATACTTCAATGGCACCTAATAACCTTATGATTGCGACAGTGGGTACCGGGTTACTGTGGTTTTGGCTGGTTTGGCTTCAATTCAGGAGGGAGCACTAAAAGCAGATAATCTTGCTGCAACAGCATTTCTTAATACTGCAATAGGCCTTTCTGCAGGAATGATTTCCTGGTGTGTATACGCTCTTATAGTTAGGAAAAAGGTAAACTTTGTCGATGTGTTGACAGGTTCAGTTGCAGGTCTTGCGACCATCACGCCTGCCGCAGGATATGTTAATATGGTTTCAGCAGTGATAATTGGTTTAATTGCAGGTGTTATATGTAATATTTCCCTTGGTTTTCAGGAAAAGAACGGCTGGGATGATGCGCTCGGAGTATGGGGAGTACACGGAATGGGTGGATTTACAGGAACTATTCTTATAGGAGTATTTGCTGACAGCAATGTAAACACTGTAGTTCCTTCTATTCATCAGTTGCTCGTACAGGCAGGGTGGGAGCAGTTTTAATAGCTGTATATTCGATGATTGTTACTTTTATAATACTTAAGGTTTATGAAGTATTACCAATATTAAGCCAAAGGATGAGGATGTGGTTAAGGGACTTGATTCCACACTTCTTGACGAAAAAGCATATGATATTGTGATAGTACATAATACGCGCGGCTATAACGATGAGTGCGTTTATGATATATAAGACCTAGTTATAAGGTTTTGTGAAAGGAGTACAAATTGTTAGGAGTTATTTTGCTTTACGTTGGTATGGTTCTTATGAGTAACGGTTTTTATCGTTTGGAAGGGATTAAGGACAAGTCAAATGTAGTCATGAATATATTCACTGGCGGACTCGGACTTATATTAAATCTTGCGGTAATCGCTTATGGAGCCATAGGTTTGGCAAGGATGCATCCTGGTTTTTATGCTTCTGCTACAGGTTTGCTCTTTGCATTTCACTTACTCTACACCGCAATCAACACAATTTTTAATTTCGATCAAAGATTGTATGGTTGGTTTAGTTTATTTGTAGCTATCAACTCAATTCCGGCTGGAGCACTTTGTTTTGCCGGATATGGCGGAAACTGGATGTATGGTGTAATATGGTGGTTATGGGGTCTTTTATGGTTGACAGCGTTTATTGAAATTAACCTCAAAAAGATTTGGGTAAGTTTGTTCCATGTCTTGCTATTTTTGAGGGTATTGTGACGGCTTGGATACCGGGGATTCCTTATGCTTACTAATCACTGGCCAAATTAAGAATCAAGAAAGGGGACAGTATGCAGTTAACAGAAAGAGAACAGGAAAAATGATGATTAGCCTTGCGGCTATGATTGCACAGAATCGAAAAGATAAGGGGATTAAACTCAATCACCCTGAAAAGTGTTGCACTGATAACTAGTTATATACTTGAAGGTGCAAGAGAAGGAAAAACTGTGGAAGAACTAATGAATGAAGGCGGTGAGGTTCTTACAAGAAAAGATGTGATGGAAGGTATACCTGAAATGATACCTATGATTCAGGGTGGAGGCTACATTCGTTGATGGAACCAAGCTTTGTTACAATTCATGATCCTATACGCTAAGTGTATGAAAGGGATAATGAAAAATATCATATCACCGGGTTTGATACGGTGGAAAGGAGCAATATGATACCGGGAGAATACAAATCAGCTAAAGAACCTGTCGAGTACAATAGGGTTATGATGCTATTAAATTAAAAAGTTAAAAATGTTGGAGATAGAGCTGTCCAAGTAGGTTCACACTTTCATTTCTATGAGGCAAACGAAGAGGGACTTAAGTTCGATAGAGAAAAGGCATATGGCAAGAGGCTTTGATATCGCAGCAGGTACTGCAGTAAGGTTTGAGCCGGGTGAAGAGAGAGAGGTAAATCTCATCGATTTCGGCGGGAAAAAGACGTGTGTACGGCTTTAATAACAAGGTTAACGGATTTTTGGATATTCAAAAGTAGGAGGAAACAACATGAGTTTTTAAAATGGATAGAGAAACCTACAATTCTCTTTACGGACCTACTGTAGGCGACAGCGTGCGTTTGGGAGATACAAACCTTTTCGCAGCTATTGAAAAAGACTATACCATACACGGACAGGAAAGCAAGTTCGGTGGCGGTAAAGTTCTTAGAGATGGAATGGGTGTTAACGCTACAGAATTAAGAAGTGAAAATCCACTTATTGCTGACACCATCATTTCAGGCGTTACAATAATAGATTATACAGGAATCATAAAGGCAGACATAGGTATAAGAGATGGAAAGATTTTATCCATAGGTAAAGGTGGCAATCCTGACATTATGGATGATGTAGACTTTGTTGTAGGTGCAAGCACTGAGGCAATATCCGGAGAAGGCCTGATAGTAACTGCAGGTGGAATTGACCTTCACGTTCACTATATATCACCTGGACTTTCACATGCAGCTCTTGACAACGGTATAACGACCTTGTTTGGAGGTGGTACGGGACCTGCTGACGGCTCAAACTCTGCAACAACAACCCCAGGTAAATACCATATTCACAGAATGCTTGAAGCAGTAGACAGTGAACCACTAAACTTCGGTATTCTTGCTAAGGGTGCAGGTGCAACTCCTGACACAATTGCAGAGCAGTTAGAAGCAGGGGCAGCAGGAATAAAGACACACGAAGACTGGGGTGCTACCTTTGCCGGTATTGATAATTCTCTTAAAGCTGCGGATAAGTATGATGTACAGTTTGCTGTTCACACTGACTCGTTAAATGAGGGTGGCTTTTGTCTCAATACTATAAAATGCTATTGGCGGAAGAACTGTCCACACCTTCCATTCCGAGGGTGCGGGCGGCGGTCATGCACCTGATATAATGGTTGTTGCGGGGACATAAGAATGTACCTTCTTCTACCAACCCGACCAACCCATATACAAGAAATGTTATAGATGAGCTCTTTGATATGACGATGGTTTGCCACAACCTTGATCCCAAGGTGCCTGAAGACGTTGCTTTTGCAGAGTCACGTGTTCGTAAGCGAGACAGTTGCAGCAGAAGACGTGCTCCACGACTGGGTGCGATCTCGTTATGACAAGTGATGCTATGGCTAGTGGGAAGAGTTGGTGAGGTTGCTATGCGCTGCTGGCAGCTCGCCGACAAAAATGAAGGCTCAAAGAGGTCCGCTTGAGGGAGATACAAAAGTATAACGATAACAACCGAATCAAGAGATATAGTTTGCGAAATATACAATAAATCCTACGATTATGAACGGTATGAGTTCTTATATCGGCTCAGTAGAAGTTGGTAAGTATGCTGACTTGGTTCTCTGGGGAGCCTGCAAAGTTTGGCGCAAAGCCCTAAGATGGTACTTAAAGCAGGGATGATTACCTATGGTGTAATGTGGGAGATGTAGCTCAAGCTACCCACACCACAGCCTAGATTTATGAGGGATTTATATGGTGCCAGAGGAAAGGCAGTTGGCTCCACCAATATCACCTTCGTATCTAAGTATGCCTATGATCACGGCATTAAAGAAGAATTGCACTCTGGATAAAAATAGTGTTGCCTGTAATGAATACAAGAAATCTTACAGAGCATGATATGAAACTTAATGACTACACACCAAGCACTATAAAGATAGATCCTCAGAACTTTAATGTTACGATAGACGGACAGCTGATTACTTGTGAAACTGTAGATACTATCGCCTCTGGCGCAGAGATACTACTTATTCTAAAGATAAGCCGGGAAATTGCTTCGAGCTTTTATGTAAGAGGAAATTTCCTGAAATTCCTCTTACATAAAAAGTTCTACAAAGGATACGATTGTGGCAGATTGAAATCCGATATATTAAAAAACTTGGCAGTTTAGGAGGTTGAAAATGATTTTACTAAAATATCAGGCAATCTAAAGGATGATGCATCCGTGAAAAAGCAAGCATATTGAGACAGCAATGGTAAAAAGCGATGATTTGTCAAAGGTGATTCTAAGAGTTAAATCGGACCATGGCAATGAGTTTGGAATTAGGCTAAGTGATGACGAAAAAGCTTGAGAATGGCTCGTATTTTATAATTGATGAAGGTCACATACTTGCTCTTTCTGTTATTCCTGAGGAGATGATAATAATTACTCCAAAGGATATAAATGATATGGGTATCATTGCACATACTTTGGGCAACCTTCATAAGCCTGTACAGGTAAGGGATGGTAAGATTTCTCTTTATACGACCCTGTTGTTGAAGTAAATCTTAAAAGATGGGTACCCATTTTGCATTGAAAAAGTTCAGCTTGAGGAAGCACTTCATTATGCAAACCTTAGTTCAGATGGAGCTCATAGCACGAAGATGAGGGGCATAGGAACATCATCATACACATTAAGAGAAATTTTAAGTCATAGAAGCGGAGATTATGGGAGAAAATCAAAAACACTAGATTTATTTCAAATCTGTGATTCGACTTTTCCGATAGGAAGCTTTTAATCACTCGTTTGGTATGGAGAATTATCTGTCAGACGGAAGGATTAAGAAGCTGATGATTTTAATATTTGGATAAAGAACTTTTTGAGTCGCAGTTTACCTATGGAGGGGCTCCTTGTACTGCTATCACTAGAAGCCTGAGCCTTAATAAGCTTAATCTGTTAAAAGATTATGATAGAATACTCACAATATCCACCCTTGCAAAGGAAACGAGAAACGGTACCAAACTGATAGGCAAACAGATGCTTCGCTTGATAGAAGGAATCCACGGGAACATACCAGGACTTGAGAAGTATAAGTGGATTGCAGAGGTGAATCCTATGGGAATCCTGCTGTGGTGTTCTCAATTTTTGCACATTCTATTGGAATATCTAAAAGAAGATGCATTTTTATATTATGGCTACAGTATAGCCTCAACCCTTATACAAAATGCCGTCAGAGCAATACCGCTAGGTCAAAGAGAGAGGGCAGGTTATTCTTAGAAATATAAATGAAATGTTATCGGATTTATATGAAACTGCAAAAGGAACTGTCGGTTGATGATCTTGGTGCAAACGCACCTGGTATGAAATGGCACAGATAAGCATGAAAGACAGGGAAGCAAGGCTTTTTATGTCTTGACCGGGAGAGCTTTTAGATGTCTTAAACTGTAATCTTTATATGAAGGAGGCACAGATGAAAAGAGCTGTGAGGGATAGGGTAGGTGGACCGGTAGGTTCAGGAAAGACACTTCTTATTGAGAGACTTACCCGTAGAATGGCTAACGACTATAATATCGGGGTTATCACAAATGATATATACACCAAGGAAGACGCAGAGTTTATGGTGAAAAACCCGTTTTGTCAGAAGACAGAATAATAGGAGTTGAAACAGGCGGATGCCCCTCATACTGCAATCAGAGAGGATGCTTCAATGAATATGGCGGCTATTGAAGAACTCAGGAAAGATTTCATAATGAACTTGATTTGATTGGAAAGCGGCGGTGACAATTTTGGCAGCAACCTTTAGCCCGAGCTGGTTGACTTTTCCATTTATATAATTGACGTTGCAGAGGGAGAGAAGATGCCTAGAAAAAGCAGGACAAGGTATGATAAAGTCAGATCTTTTTATAATAAATAAAATCGATTTGGCTCCTTATGTTGGTGCAAATCTGATAGGATGAGAAGTGACTCTGAAAAGTTTCGTTCAAAGGGAACATTCCTATTTACTAATCTAAAGACTGATGAAGGTCTTGATGAGGTAATAAAATGGATAAAGAAGGACGTGCTTTTTAGAGGACCTTTAGTATATGTACTTAAAATCATTGTTAACTTATGGAAAGTGGGGAATGATGAAAAAGAAGAATATGACGGATTACCAGGCTCCACTTCAAAGCTTGAGATGGAAGAAAACTATTTAGACAAGGGTACAGAAGTGGAAACTCAAGGATTTCTGCAATGATTCCAAGGACTGACCTTATACGCTCTACTGGTGTCGACAGGTGGTTTTCTTGAAGGAGGGAGTTATTACAGCGAGACTTTTTGCTTGATGATTATTGCCAGCAATATTAACGACACGAGACTCCCAGCTACATCTACAAGTGTGAAAACGGACAGGAAACAACACAGTTAAACGAAATAACAGTAGGAGAAGACGGCTTTTTGGAGTACTATATAGATGAGGGTCATTCCTTATGAAAACTCTGTTTTTAAACAGGATACCAAGATACATCTTAAAAAGGGAGCAGGTCTTATTCTGACAGATGGTATTACATCTGGCTGGTCAAAGGATGAAAAGCTGTTTTCTTATAAGAGAGTAAAACTAAGAACAAGAGTCTATAGGGAGATAGACTTTGCTTTAATGATCTACCTTGTTTTTGAACCGGGGAAAATGCCAATTAATGAGCTTGGGTTTATGGAAGGATATAAGAATTTTTAATTCCTTACTTGTAATTGATGATGATTATAACAAAAACTGGATAGACCTCATTTACAGTGAACTTGAAAATGAATATAGAGGAACTGATTCTAATGAAGAGACCTCAATTTTTGGATTTCGAAATTGAAGAAGGTGGCTTTATACTAAGAATTATGGGCGATAGTTTGCACGAAAACAGTAAGTTGTTTTATAGAGCTATTGACTTTTATGAGAGGTTAAAGGACTTTAATCCTTTAAGCTTACGTACACATAGTCAAATAATAAAGGAGGAAAGAGTGAAAAATAACTATATTTTTGAAGCACTTATATATAAGGGGTCGCAAGATCCCTAAAATTGAGTAACTATATAAATAAATGTTAGATATCGTTGCGTTTTACTAACTTTGAGCTATCATAACCAAGGCTCTAAGATAAGCAAAGACATTGTTTTCATTTAGAATCACACGCTCTATTTGATTTTTCGGAGACATAAGTTCTTCATAATCACAGGATTAAACGGTTTTCTCTCTGAAACCATGGATAAATGCATACTATCATCATTCGTGCTAAGTGGCAATGATTGCTTTCTTATGACCACGGCATTTTAACTCGACCATATTTGATTGCAAAATATCGTGCTTTTGCTCTTGATTGCTGCAAGCGCACATTGTACCATCATAGGCTTTTTAGTCACCTCCTGCTTTTTGAACCGCACAGACTTCTTTTTACCGGCTGACTTATTGTTAGTAGGTGAAAGCTCATCGCATGAGCACAGATGCCGGCGTCATCAAAGATGCTCATATCTACGCCTGTTTTCGGCAAGAACGATTGTTGAACTTAGTTCGGTCATCCAGGGCATTGTAGAAACAAGTTCAACGAACTTGTAGTAAAGGCTTCATCCTTACATAAAGCTCAACTTCAGATTGAGTAACTATGCCATCAAGATACTCCAGATGGCTGTGCAAGTCTCAAGCTTTTTAGCCTGACCAGATTCTATGTTGTACCCCTGATTGCCTCAATGATTCTCACCGGATTTTAGCTTTTGCCCTCTAATGGAGTCTGACAGCTCTTTTCATCAATGGAATCAGAAGTATGTGTAAGAAGATACGCATGATTTCTGTGGCTGTTTTGCCAAAAGGATCAGATAGTACACACTGGCAATGCTGACATTGGAAACAATATGTGCAGTTTTGTCATGCAGTTTTTCCAGAAGATTTCTATACATACCAGTTTGAATGGGTATCTTGCGATTTCACGCAGCTGTCTGAAGTCTTTAGGGGAATGAACGAGCATCTGACAAGTGTCAATTTGTAGAGGTCAACAAATCCATTTTGGAGTCTATCAGTTTTCTTTCCCTTGATGGCTTTGACATATTTAGGATGGGTAAGGCAGACTTCATGTCATTCTCGAGATGATCTAAAAATAGAACCAATATTTCCCAGTGGAGTTCCATCATACATAGATGATAACAATTATTCTCGATTAGTTGTAGCTGAGAAATTTTCTAATATCTGAGTTGAAAGTAGAAAAATGATTTTGCTTGTACTCAGAGATTCCATCAGCATTTGTGATTACGATGGTTTGTGCAACGTATATTTAGTGGACATCACCGCCTCGCAGCAGATGGGAGTATTTTAACTTCATCATGAGTATCACCACCTTTATAGATAGCAACATTTGACTGTCATCGACTGAATAAAACATGGTTTTATTACCAATGACAGAGTCCGGGCTCAATGTCCTAATTTGTTTGTGCTTTGTAAGATGACGGCACATATAAATAGTACAGCGAAAAATAACTGCCCTCCTCCCGTGCTCTAGTAGTATATTGCTATCCTATATAGATATTATGAGACAAAAGGAGAAAGGCAAACATTTTTCATAACTTGTTTGTGCCTTGAGCGAAGCGTGAAAGGAATGGTAAAAATATGCATATTCGGATAATTATCTAAGTCCACTATCTTGTGCCGTAACAGCAGGTGTTGCTGCACCGGTTCTGCTTATTCCGTAAAGAAGGTTAAAAGAGGCTCAAAGAGATAATGGGAGAAATGGTCCAATGCTTGAGTTGCATCTTCATTATCGTTTTTGATGATGATGTTTTTATGTCCTCGTACCCGGAGGTACAACGGCGCAGCTGTAGGCTCGGTTTTGTTGGCTATCCTTGTAACTGCACGCTGCGTCAATATCTGTTTCAGTCGCTTTAATATTACAGGCCTTTCTCTTTGGAGATGGAGGAATACTGGCACTGGGAGCCAACATCCTTAATATGGCTATAATATGCTGTTTGCTGGTTATGCTATATATGATTTTTCAAAAAGAAATCTTGAGACCATAGGTGTTATTATTTCTTCTTATGTGGGACTCTAATTTAGCGGCTTTAGCTACTGCTATAGAGCTAGGAATTCAGCCGATACTATTTAACGATGGTGGTGTTGCACTTTATAATCCTTACGGATCTATCTGTTAGCCATTCCTGCAATGATGTTTACTCACTGGCTGTTGCCGGCTTTGTTGAAGCATTTTTACACCTGTCATTTTAAGTTTGTTAAAAAGAATATCACCTGAAAAATTCAGGGTCCTGTTATGGAAGATAAAAACAGGGTCACCCATTGTGACTAAGCTTAGATATTTTATTATTTTTCTTTTGATACTTACACCACTTGGTCTTCTTGCAGAAGGTACTGCATTTGGAGAGTGGTCAAACGAGGAGCTGCTTGAGATTTTGCACAAGACTAATCCGGGAGCGCTTTTACCTAAGGGTTTGAACGAGGATTTGAGTTTAATTCGATATTCCCTGACTATACAATACCTAATACCAATCTTTCAATAGGGATATATACTATCCGCAGTTACAGCAGTTTTAATTTTCTTTATACTTGGTAAGATAGTACAGACAGTTATACAGAGTAAAACTAAAAGGCTAACGTATAATGTGGATTTCCGCTTTTGATGATAAAGGATGACTGATGAGAGAAGATTTATTTAGTAACGAGACATACAAGGAGGAAGAGTTTCATCTTCCTCCTTTTCTTACAAAAGTGAATGGGGTAGCGGTGAGTTCAAGAAGTCTTCATTGTTTCTTGGTAAGAACCTAAATACATTGTCAAAGATGTTATATAATTAGATTCAATAGCGATGAGGCTGAAGAAAAGAACTCACCTATATAAGATTACTGGAATTTATAATCCTAACGATTATCATTTCCTGCTCAGTAAAAATCTATTGCTTTTTATGGATAATCGCATTATTTTTCCTATCATGCTTTGCACTCTTTAAGGGAGAACCATTATATCTGTTGTTAAAAGACTCATTATTTTGTGTCTGTTTCTCATTTATATTTATTCTTCCTGCCCTAATATTTGGCAACAATGTAAATCCTATGTTATTCTTATTTCGTGTGGGTGCAAATTTGTTGAACTTATCAATATTTTCAGCAACAACCCCATTTCTTCGCTTATTAAAAGCACTAGACAGCTAGGGATGCCAATGTTGTTTGTACAAACTATGGATATATGCTATAAGTATATATATGTACTGGCAATGTAACAGTTAGCATAATTGGAAGCGGTAAAAACTAGATGTATAGGAATGAAGGAAGACAAAAAGACTGGTTGGAGCAATTATAGGGGCAGTTATACCTGGGCACGATCGATCGATATACCAGAGAGCTTTATGAGGCGATGGTTTTACGAGGTTATAATCTGACTAACCTAAGAAAAAGATTATCTTTTTAACCGCTATGATTTATTATCGGTGCTTAGGACTGTTGTCCTGTTGATGATTTTCATTGTATTAAAATAAATTGACCTGGAGGGCGTAGTGATATCAATACATAAGGGTGAGTATTTTTATAGTGATGGCATAGGAGTTTCAAATATTAATCTGGATATCAAAGAGGGGAGTCTGCCTGCATTATGGGACCCTAATGGTGCCGGTAAGTCTACACTTGCTTAAAATATTAGTGGGGCTTTACCCACTCTCTGCTGGAGAATATCTTTATAAGGGTATAAAAGTTGATGCGGCACTTATAAAGGATAGAAAAAGATAGCAAATATTTATAAAAGCATAGGACTTGTATTTCAAAATAGTGATATTCAGTTGTTTAATAACTCAGTACGAGATGAACTTGCCTTTGGTCCGGAGCAAATGGGACTCATCAGATGAGGAAGTAAAGGAGAGGGTAGATGAAATACTAAGACTATTAAAAAAATTGAACATCTACAGGATAGAATACCATATCATCTTTCAGGTGGGGAAAGCTTGTAGCAATCGGCTCGGTGCTAACGATGAATCCTGATGTATACATTTTTGATGAGCCTTTAACGGTCTTTTCGCCAAGTTATAGAGAGCTGATTCTTAAACTTATGAAGAGCCTTAAGGACAGCGGGAAAACCATAATTATCTCAAGCCATCATTTTAATCAGTTAAAAGATATTGCAGATAAAATATTTGTATTCTCTAAGGAGCATACTATAGACAGGTCTATTAGGGAGGGATGAGTGGAGTAAATTTCTAGTTTTACGGAATTTTTTGATAATCTATAAAAATGATGTGGGTGCCAAAGGTATTTGACATCCTTTGATACAGGATTGCTACAGCTGTGCTTTTCTAAATCCTTGAGGAATTATTTTAATAGAAATATATCCTATAGATTGTGGAGAAAATCCCCAATTTATGGGATTTTTCTTTAATTTTAAAGACTTTCATACCTAAAATGGGATCCGTACCTTGAAAATTCAATACTTCAGCTACCAAAATAACGATTTATGCCACTACAGCCTCCGGATGGAGCGCATTACGCAGATATTCAGGTAGTCTTGCTTCAAAATCAGCAGTAAAAGCAGTCAATTGCTCATCACTGAGCTTTAAGATTACCTGAAGGCTTGCCATCAAGGCATCCATCAGGATGCCAAGTGATCTGCTGAAAGTAATGTCTGCCATTTCATCGACAAGGAAGAAGAACAACTCACCAAGGGTTCTCTGATCTTCATTTTGACGTTGCTCCATTGCAATTAACATATATCTGGTAAGCACAATTGCTACGTGGGCTGTTAGTGCATCATAGGATAAGCTATGGGATTCTCCTTTCCTACCATAACACAGACAGAAAGCAGATACTTTGATTTGCCACGGCGCTTTTTGTTCCGGGAATAGATCTCTTTGATATTCAGTTGCTCACCACAGTGTGAATACTTGATTCGACTGCTTTTCTTAATCATAGCAATTACGTCCATACCTTTTGAATGGATAGCTGTGATTTGGGCGGGGTTTGAACACCAGGAATCAAAAAGGACATAATCAGCTTTCAGCCCTGCACTAAGAGCAGTATCCAACAGTGTCATCATTGCTTCGAGCTTTTTGCCTGAGCAAGTTTACGCCTTTACCTGCAAGGGTTCTGTTATCAAAGTGTTTTTACTAGGACCGATGATATTTGTATCTTTGCAGATGCTAACAGCAGCTGTTCACCGGGATAAGTGTATTTCCATCGTTCCAGCTTAAGGTAAGCATACGAAATCCTTTTTTTGAAATGCATATCCGTGTGATCGAGAAACCTTTGACCCCAGCTCAGTTTTCTTGCAGCTGGTGCGATTGAAAAAGACTGTCATCAATGATGAAAACATTTTCCTTTTATCATCTGGTTAGGTTTTTGAGATCATTATTTACGATGTCAGCAGCAAGAAGAAGTAAAAACGAAGCCAGTTTGTTTTTACCGAATTAAGGAAACGATAAAAAGTGTTCTTTGAAAAATCTTCCTTAAAGAACCGGTACGTTGTTGCATATACATACTTCTTCCAACGAAAATGTTGCTGAGTTTGAACGAAGCAAAAGAAACAGGTGAAACACCTTTTCTTTCATCCCATTACATCTGGCAATAAGCCCGCCAACATGATCGTCTGGAAAAATCTTCGAACACAGTCAATTAAGTTATTCTAATCGAAATGATTTTTGTGTTATACTGACATGGCATAAATCTCCTTTTGAACAATGGTTTCTTGTCAATTCCATTATACCAAACTGTAGGTTTATGCCATTCTTTATTGGCTGAAATATTGAATTTTCAAGGTTCAACACACCGTATTGGTGTGGGAAGTCTTAGTAAAATTATCTTTTCCTTTCTTAAAATTTGCTGTTGCCCAGATTCCAGATGGCGCGAAAAGTTCTGTCAGAACTGCCTCTGCAGCACCTCTTGCAGACGGATTATCATCCGCACCTGTAGCTCGGATTAGGCCAATGCTGTGGCTGTTTTCAAGTATCTCCCGAAGGCTCGATTTAGTTAGAATGCCGATGCTGTAGCATTCGAAGCACGCGCAGACAGTTCCGTCCGGTTGGATAGGAACATGTTGCCGACTTCAAGGCAATGTTTAAGAGTGGCTCCCAGTCCGTCCAGGTAATACCTGTACAATGCCTGTTTATCGGTAATCTCAGGCTTTATTTTCACCTTGACCTTCTTAACTTTGGCATAATCCTGTATCTCTTATCGTGTCATAGAGTATGTCTACGTCGGGGCTGTTTTCAAATACGTTACTGTTGCTGACATAATGTTTTAAGTCCTTTTTGCCGAGCACCGCGCAGTCATACAAACAGCCTGCGCGGCTTTCTTCCTTTTTGGAAAAGGAAATTGAGATGTTGGAATGTTGCCGCTACGCCAAACGAACCTGCTGTATCGATAATATACCTATAGCATCCAATGTTCTCAGGATGGCATAACGCAGTTCAGCTCTATGCTCACGTCGCTTTGCTTAGCGTAAAGATATTTCTCCAGCGTAGCGAGAGTTTTATCGCATGCCCCCGTGCATTTCTCAGCGAGTCTATGGATCTCCGACGTACCATCCAGCGATATGTTAAGGAACATCGGGTGCATAGCAGCAAACCCTTTCGTATCTGCTCGCTGCGGATCACGGATAAATTGCAATACCCGTACGGAATATCCAGCTTCGAGATACGCCGGTATATCGCAGAAATCACTCGCATGAAAGGCCTCGCCGCCGGAAAAATTAGATCCTCGGCACCCTGCCGCCGAAATAATCGTAAAACTTATCGATTATGCCTATATTCTGTCTCATAGGATAGCTCCTTATGCAGCTTTTGTGGTTGTGTTCGCCATATGAGTGGCAAACCCTGCATCGCTGGTTGCAACGGTGGGTTATTTTCCAGAAAATATAATTGACTCATGTTTGAGCATTCCTTTTGCCTGGCTTCACGGAGCGAACTGTTTATATTCATTGACCCGCTCCGGCAGCGCGTATTGCGTTTGTCAATAAAAAGTTCTTTACGATATCCTCTATTTTTGGCTTTGTAATATTGACATCCTCTATGTCTCCGTGCTGACTGCACTATATGATCGCCTTCATAACGTCTGAGGTGTCGCCCTTAAAGGTAATGATCTTCTTGCTGCTGATATCGACGGTCTCCGCTTCAAAGGAAAGTCTCCTTTTTCTGCCGTGAGGGGCATAAACGATCTACAGTTTTTCCGGAGTTCTTTTCATTTATTTCTCCTCGAGGTGTCGTCGTACAACACCTTGCCGGTTGAGCACGATTACCCTATCGCAGATAGCATCGACGTCGGTAAGGTAATAGGTCGTCAGTAGAATGGTCACATTTTTCTTCCTGTTGAGATAGACTAGGAAATTGCGGATTTTTCTATTTACCGAAATATCCAGATCCATGGTCGGTCTCGTCAGCGACTATTATCCGAGGCTTCGAAGCACAGAGCGGCTATTATCTCAGCGCATCCTCTGGCCAAGGCTGAGCAGTCTGACTGGCTTGTTTTACGATTTCGTGCGCGTCCATTTTCACTTTATAATCTCGTCAAGCCACATGATCGAATTCATCCTTGTCCACCCTATAGACCCTGCGCAAAAGACTGAAGGTATCCATAGCTGGTAAATCCCACCACAGCTGGCTCCGCGGCCGAAAACCATGCGCTATGTCATTCATCAGCTGCTTGCGGTGGTTAAATGTGTTCTTCCCCATCGATTGCGACAAACTTTGGTAGAAGATGACACCCAGTATCATTTTTATCAGTGTAGACTTACCGGCACCATTAGGCCCCGAGTAGTCCGACTATGCTACCGTCCTTTATCAAAGATTCAGATTGCAGCCGTTACCGCTGTGTTGTTATTGTATATCTTAGTTAATCCGTCTATTTTTTATCATTATTAGCCTCCTGCTCCTTCATATGATTCCCATCGTCCATGCAAGTCTTGCTATGCCCCACATCAGAGCAACTACAAGGAATATCACCAGCTTTATGACAGTGTGGGTCACCCTCCTTATTCAATATGACTATGGCGGGATAATAGCTGATAAAGCGACGGGCACCAAGTATGTAAATATTTCTTGCAGGATCCGGCTGTAGATAGTTGATCGGGTAAACTATAGCTCGCAGTGTTCCGTGGGTGAAGATCCCAGCAACTCCTGCGAATTGATGATCCAGAAGGATACACTGGCTGTAATGATGAATATCGCGCTGTATATCACGGTACCCGTGGCAAGTGAATACAACCAGCCAGAAGATAGAGGTACTGCGAAATTCCTGACACGAGTAAATTATGACTCAGCAGGCCCAGCAGTACCTGACCCAAACGATCAACGGTATTTCCTCTATCATTGTACAGAAAAGATCGCTTTCTGGGCGTATCAGTTTCATAAGAAACTTACCGTTTTTCAACTGCCTCGGATGTTGTTGATACCACACACATCAGCTCAGACATCGCGTAAGCGACGGTAGCTCTATGCGTAAATCAGCATTATCTCATATTTTTGACCACTTGTTGATATCCGACACCTTACTTATCAGAAACAAAGTCGATATATATTCGCAGAAGTAAGTTATAAACATCACAGCATTTCAAAACGAAGGACGACCTGTATTGAACTGTGATTTAAGACTCATCGTTAGGCAAGATGACCCAAAACGCCGATCTTATGTTTAACCTCCCTGAACATGATCTTTTCCTTTCCTTGTCATAAACGAAATAAGATACCAGCCATAGTGCCAGCGCTCAGAAAGTTTCAAGATAAGCAGTCTGAGAATGCTTCCCTCAGTTCCGAGGATGATTGAGATAGGCAGATAAACCCTGCGTTGAAAAAGGTAAATGGAGGGATATCCTGTAGAGACCATTCTGGAAAAATGTTCAGCGGCAACAGTCCGCCTGAGAAGAAAAGCTCAATCGCCATTATCAGGTCTACCACCCCATCGACGTTCTGCTTTTTATTGCCAGCATTACAATAATGAACTGATTTCGTTGGAGATAACAAGTCCGATAATGATCGAATAAACAAAGTATAACAGACATCATAGGCGTGACGTTAGGATACCTATGTCAGCGCAACCACTCCAATCAGAAGAAGCGGCAGGAAGCGCCAGAGCAGATAATACAGCGCGTCACGACCTCCATCGCCGATAAGGTACCCAATCAGGCCTATGGGATTGGTAAGGTAAAAATAATATTACCGATTTTATCAGATCATCTATATCTATTCCGCCCAGGCTACCGCTAAGACCGGTTATGGTCAGTAGAGCCTCAGTGAGAATGACATAGCGACGCCCTGCTGTACGGTATAGGAGCTAATACCGTGTTTGATAAAAGCGACAAGTAGTACATCTGGATTATCAGCCAGAAAGAATTGAGCAATTATGCCGAGAGGTTAACTGCTTATATGTGGCGTTTGTCTTGTAGCTGAGCTTTGCATAGTAGGCAGCAGACATTTCAGTTTATCCATCAATATTGTGCTACCTCCTGTTTTTAAATAATATTCGAGGACAGCGTCCTTCATCACGGCGGCGGGACGCGTTTAGCTCGATATCAAACGCGTCGGTATTGGAGCAGAAAAACGGCGCGTTGCCTTTTGAAAATGGTATTCACAGTCCTGTTCCGTTTGAGCGATGCGCTAGTCCAATCGCATTGCGCGAACGCCCAATTTTTCCACGAGATGGCAACGTTAAAGCCCATAGCACCCATTTTTGACGATTTCCCGTCATACTGTTTCTAGCAGGTATGCATGTCGTCGGTATGGATGACCTTGTGGATTACCGGCAGCCCAAGATACCTCAAAACAGCGAGGTCCATGATGACCGGAGCAAAGCTGTACTTATCTATCGAGCTATTCCCTGCGAGGCCCTCACCCGAATATCTCATTGCCAATCAAATTATCATACAGAGAAGGGTATCATCGTATCTGCCGCACAGGTCAAAGCTTTTGTCCGACAGGGTGCGGATGATAGTCGCCAGTCCTATCGTCACGTTCTTTATTGCCTACGTTGCCGTCACAAAACGTCACTTTAGCGCAGTCCCGTATATTTGCTCTGAAAAAGTGTGCTCAAGGTATACCTGCCGTTGACAAGGCAAATGACCTTCCTTCGTTGCCGACACTTAGATGTTTAGGTGAAATGCCGCAGTATGGCATAAAATGTGCGGAAATATGTTCTTCGGAGATGATTGTATCGATATTTTCGACGGCCTTATGCTGAAAGGACCGTATACTTTCCGGCAGTAATATGCTCATAGATGCCTAGTAAAAAGGTGTACTGCATTTTCCTAGCTGCAAACATTTCGAAAGATATTACCACCGTCAGACGCTTTTTCCAGCTGAGGATGCCGCCGGTCGTGAAATATGCTAGTTAGCCTTCGTCTCCGCTAGAGATCGGGTTTTCGATCAAAAATCGGCGCCTTTTCCTCGAATTGTAATTGAACAATACTGCTACCTTATCGTTTATCAGGTATAACCCGTACCTCTGTACGGCCTCCTTATTCTTATTTACTAAGACTTCCCACACCAATACGGTGTGTTGAACCTTGAAAATTCAATATTTCAGCCAATAAAGAATGGCATAAACCTCACCCAGTTTGGTATAATGGAATTGACAAGAAACCATTGTCTCAAAGGAGATGTGCCATGTCCAGTATGCAACAAAAATCATTTTCGATGAGAATAACTTAATTGACTGTGTTCGAAGATTTTTCCAGACACTCATGTTGGCAGGCTTATTGCCAGATGTACGGGATGAAAGAAAAAGGTGTTTCACCTGTTTCTTTGCTTCGTTACAAACTCAGCAACATTTTCGTTGGAAGTAGTGCATATGCAACAACGTACCGGTTCTTTTAAGGAAGATTTTTCAAAGAACACTTTTTATCGTTTCTAATTCGGTAAAAACAACCAGCTTCGTTTTACTTCTCTTCTGCTGCTGACATCGTAAATAATGATCTCAAAAACCTGCAGATGATGAAAAGTGTTTCACTCATTGACTAGTCTTTTTCAATCGCACCAGCTGCAAGAAAACTGGAGTCAGGGTCTTCGATCACACGGATATGCATTTCAAAAAGGATTTCGTATGCTCACCTTAGCTGGAACGATGGAAATACACTTATCCCGGTGAACAGCTGCCTGTTAGCATCTGCAAAAGATACAAATATCATCGGTCCTGTAAAACACTTTGATAACAGAACCCTTGCAGGTAAAGGCGTAAACTGTCTCAGGCAAAAGCTCCTGAAGCAATGATGACACTGTTGGATACTGCTCTAGTGCAGGGCTGAAAGCCGATTAGGTCCTTTTGATTCCTGGGTGTTCAAACCTGCCCAAATCAGCTATCCATTCAAAAAGGTATGGACGTAATTGCTATGGATTAAGAAAAGCAGTCGAATCAAGCTATTCACACTGTGGTGAGCAAACTGAATATCAAAGAGATCTATTCCCGGGAACAAAAAGCGCCGTGGCAAATCAAAGTATCTGCTTTCGTCTGTGCTAGTGGTAGGAAAGGAGAATCTATAGCTATCCTATGATGCACTAACAGCCCACGTAGCAATTGTGCTTACCAGATATATGTTAATTGCACGGAGCAACGTCAAAAATGAAGATCAGAGAACCCTTGGTGAGTTGTTCTTCTTCCTTGTCATGAAATGGCAGACATTACTGGCAGATCACTTGGCATCCTGATGGATGCCTTGATGGCAAGCCTTCAGGTAATCTTAAAGCTCAGTGATGAGCACTGACTGCTTTTACTGCTGATTTTAAAGCAAGACTACCTGAATATCTGCGTAATGGCTCCATCCGGAGGCTGTAGTGGCATAAATCGTTATTTTGTAGCTGAAGTATTGAATTTTCAAGGTACGGATCCCATTTTAGGTATGGAAGTCTTTAGTAAGTAAAATCCATACTAATGCGTGACTTTACTTTTTGTAAATAACAAAAACGTTTTGAACGCACGATTTTCTGTTTACTTAGAAGACGATAGTGCTATACTTAAAAATAGAGAAATTATACCTGATGGGCAGGCTATTTTTAAGCAGGAGGCAGAGGTGATGGCAGTGTCATATAACAAGTTGTTTAAGCCGTTGATAGACAAGAAAACGAAAGAAGAAAGAGCTGTAGCGAGCTTGCCGGAGTCAGCGCAAGCAAGTACCATTGGAAAAATGGGGCGCGGAGAACCTGTTTCATTGAAATGGTAGAAAAATCTGTCTTGTATTAGGATGTACCGCTGACGCTGTGTTGGATTTCATCCCAGAGAGTCCAGATAATGGGACAACTGATAAATGTAGAATGGGCGATGGTGGTCGAATGGAAAGATAATACAGTATCGGCTGCTTCAATCCGAAAAATCAAACAGGACTGATGAGACCAGGTTCACTGTGGTGAAAATACTGCGAAAGCTTTACAGCAAGTTGCAATAAATGAGAAGTTGGCGGCTCTGCTTTATAAAAATCAATCCGGAACGAAGAACCATGAGGATTGAAAGATGCTTGTCAGGAAGTTCTTACAAATATTCCGGGAAAATAGTTGTATCCAAGACTTTGATGTGCTGTTCAATCCAGCATACAAGATTGATGTTTTTGTAACTTCTACAGTTGCGAATCGAAGCAAATCGTTTTCTGTTTTATGGCCGGGAAACCGTGATAGACGGAAAATTGGTTTATGCGAAGATGGATATGCGGACTATAAAGAATACGATGTAGAACGATACGACATAACCTGTGTCGTTTAAGGGAGGATAAAAAGTGAAGTACTCTGACTTGATCAGCTTCAACCCGATTGAGGATGTTATTCAGCTTACTACGGCGGATGATGCGAATCGGGCAAAAGAGTAGTGAAATCTTATGTTATGTCTGATAATATGAGTGGTAAATCTGAAAAGCCCGGTATTGGCTCAGCTTCAGATGGATGAAGTGGTTAATAACAAGGGCGTTCTTGCTGTGGTAACTATGGTACTGGTAAATCACACTTGATGAGCGTGATTTCCTTCTATTGCCAAGGATGAGGATGCAACCTTCAGTATCTTCAGAATAAAAACTTTGCAAAAGATATGGAATGCATCACAGGCAAGTTTTGAGGTGCTTCTCATTGAGATTGGTGGCGCAACGATGTCGCTGCGAGAAATTTTTGTTTGGCTTTATCGAAGACGATTTTGCGGCACGAGGAATTGATTTTTGAAGTGCCGGATTTTTATACAGTCCACGATAATAAAAAGCTGATTCGTGATATGATGATGGCCTTTCTGCAAAGTATCCGGACAAGGGATATCTGATTGTTGTGATGAGTTCCTGAGTTATCTGACTTCCCGTGACGAGCGGCAAATCGTCCTCGATCTTGAGTTTTTCGCAGCACTTGGCGAGATGTGCTCCAAGAGCAAACTGCGTGTAATTTTTGGCGTGCAGGAGAAGATTTTTGATAATCCGCGATTTAGCTTTTGTGTCGGACACGCTGAAACATAGTGTCTGATCGCTTTTGCACAGATTGTCATCACCAAAGAGGCAACATCTTATGTTGTGTCTGAGCGTATCTTGAAGAAAAACACCTGAGCAGAAGGCTTTTGATTCGCAAGCATTTGGAAAATTCTCAATGCTTTATACAGGTATGTCTTCCCAGATGGACGAGTTTGTAGATTTGTTCCCAATTCATCCGTCCTATATTGATGTGTTCAATAAGATTTACCTGATTGAGAACCGGCATATCCTGAAAAACATCTCAATGACAATTCGCGATATTTTTAACCGCGATGTGCCAGAGAATGAGCTGGCATTATCTCTTTTGATAATTATTGGCCCTGCAATCAAATCCAATGGATTGCTCAAGAGTGACGTAACCATAAATCGTGTTGTTACTGCCAGTGGACAGCTGGAGGATATCATTAATCGTGCGTTCCCTAAGCCCGCGTACAAGCAGCTGGCAATTAAAATTATCTATGCACTCAGTGTCCATCGGCTGACTACGAATGGCTTGATGTGCATTTTGGACTGACAGCAGAGAATCTGAAAGATGATCTTTGCCTGTTTCTCCTGATGCCGGAGCAGGATGCGGACTTCCTGTTGGCTCTGATTAAGACTACGCTAAAGCGACATCATGACCACGGTATCCGGTCAGTTCATTATTCACAACGATGCCAACAACCAGTATTACATTGATGTAGATAAGGTCGTTGACTATGATGAGAAGATCAAACAAAAGACTTCCATCATGGCAGATGGTGAGCTGAATCGCTATTTCTATCAGCTGATTTACAGCCGTCTTGATTGGGACGCAAAGCAGTATGTTCCTGGGTTTGAGATTTATCAGCGCGACTTGAACTGGGATAGTCAGCAACATTTTCCGTGAAGGCTATCTGTTCCTCGGTCTGCCGGGAGAGCGCAGCACTGCGCAGCCAGAGCGAGATTTCTATATCCATATCATGCCGCCGTATAGCAGCGGCAGCATTGCTGTGAAAAATCTGGAGGACGAAGTTTACTTCTTCTTTAAATCCACGGCGGAGTTCAAGGAGATTCTGGGCTTCTTCTGCGGCTAATGCACAGGCACAGATTAGCGAAGGCAAAGATAAGGATGCTCTATCTGAGCAAGGCATCGATGATCCGCAAAAAGTTGATTAAGTATCTGAGTGAAAATAGAATACCTGCTTTTGATATCCAGTATAATGGGCAGAAGCAGCAGATGATCGAAGTGCTCCGTGGACGCTATAACAGGGATATGGACTTTAGCGACACCGTTGATTTGGCGGCTTCCTGTGTCTGGATGAATATTTCTGCGTAAAATATCCGGATTGTCCTATGATGAAAACAAAGGTAACTCGGAAAAACATGGCAGAAAATGTACGGCAGGCATTTGATTATTTTTGCAGGTCGTAAAACGCAGACTGCTGACCTTGATGCTCCAGAGCTTTGGGCGTTCTGGATGGCGATAAGATTCGACCGGAAAGTTCCAAGTATGCAGATTACTACATTGATCAGCTGAAACAGCTGCCACCGCAGGGCGTTATCAATTATTCGGATGTCTTTGGTGCCAAATATGATGACCAGTATGAAGATAAGCATTTCAAGATTAACTATCTTTTTCTACACCGATCATCTTCCCGTCCATGGTATATGCGGGCTATGCAACGATGACTCTGCGAAATGGCTATGTTTTGAGTGCATCGAATCTGGATACTGTACCTGCATTGGTGTTCTAGACTTGTATGCAATTCAAATATCTGGCACGGCCGGCACAGATGTCAATGGCAGAGCTGAAAAAGCTCTTTGATGTGCTGGAAATCAATCCGGCTCTGCTGGACAACCCGAATGACCGTGATGAGGGAGTAAAACAACTGCTGAAAAAGCACAAGATACAAGCAACACTGCTGTTCTAGCAAAACCAGAAGCTAAACAATGGATTTGAGCTTTGAATGAACCACTTGTGGATGCGCAGCATCTGATAGCCATGCAGAAGGCCCGTGCAGCCGTTAGGGAGGAATTCAGCAATTATGCCGCCAGGTTCAATACACCGGCGAAGCTACATAACTTCACGCTGACCTTTGATGAAATTGATAAGCTGGCGGAGCAGATTGCACTGATCAAGGCGATTGCGGAATATGTGACTTTCAAAAACGGATTGCGCAAACAATGTTTCCTATCTGAGCAATATTGAGTTCATCGACCCTAGGCGTGAACTTCAAACAAAAACTGGAAGCTGCAAAAGATGAGTTCCGTTCTGCGCGGAACAGCATTCTGACTGGTACATCCGGAGATGCAGTCGCACAGAAGGTAAATGCTGCTCTTGAAAAGGTTAAAGAAGAGTATACCGGCATTTATTTTTGAAGAACATAAGAAAAACGTCTGACATTAACGATACAAAACGGCGCGGTAAATTACAGGAGAGTTCTGTACTGGCAAATCTGCGTAAGCTGCGCGGTATTGAAATCCTTTCGGCAGCCAAGCTGACGAAAAATCGAACAGGATATGGCGAACCTGAAGGTCTGCTATCAGCTGACACCGACTGAGCTGAAAACCACCCACATCTGCCCGCATTGCCATTATAACCTTTAGCGATCAGGGTGCCGAATGTAGCGGGCCAGCTGGATAATCTGGATATTCGGATTGATGATCTGGTGACGGAGTGGACGCAGACTCTGCTGAATACGATTTCGACCCGATTGTGGGCAAGCCAGAAAGAGTACCTGAGTGCAGAACAGCAGAAAGCAATTGATGATTTTATTGCATCCGGTACTTTGCCGAAGCGTGTTGACGATTTCTTCATCAAGGCGATTCAGGCATTGCTGAAGGGCTTTGAACCTGTGGTAGTAGATGCAAAAAGATCTGATGGATAAGCTGACGAAGCTGCCGCCGATGGATGAAGTTAGCTTTAAGCAGAAGCTGAATGAGCTGATTGCTGGCTATACCAAAGGCAAAAGACGAAGCGCAAACCCGTATCATTGTTAAGTAAGAAAAATTGTGAGAAAGCGAGGCGAAGCGTGTGCTGATGAATACACCGGAGTATCTCCATCATCGAAAAATATCAAAAGCGAGATAAAGGCCGCACAATATCGCGCGGCAGTCCATGCGAATGCGGATATGCTGCTTCTCTACCATAGATATTGGTTGTGTGATCAATGAGCATAAAGTATGGGGGCATAAGTTTGTAGATAATCTCGCCACTGATATTCGGATTGCTTTTCCAGAGAGTAAGGATATTCCGTTCGCAATCTGAAGTACGATGGCAAAAATTCGCTGAGACTTACCTGAATCGAGAATTTGTGCAACAGGTTGTTACACAAATCTATGGGACAATATTGTTCTTCTGGACAAGATATCTGATTCAAACGAGCGAATGGTATATTGAAAAATCAGCACAAAACGGCTGGTCTCGCAAATGTTCTAGCATCAAATCGAAAGTGGATTATATCAGCGGCAGGTTCTGGCAGATAAGGTCACGAATTTTGAACGCCGTCTGCCATCTCCGCAGAGCGAGCTAGTGCAGACTATGAAAGACCCATATGTCTTTGATTTCATCTCCGTTCCGGGAAGATATGTTGAGCGGGACATTGAGCAGGCATTGGTGCGGGATATGACCAAGCTGCTTCTGGAACTTGGAACAGGCTTTTGCGTTCTGGGAAATCAGTACCACCTGAATGTTGGCGGTGATGATTTTTATATTGACCTGTTGTTCTATAATCTGAATCCGCTGCTATGTGGTTATCGAACTGAAGACCGGAGAATTCAAGCCGGAATATGCCGGACAGCTGAACTTTTATCTGTCAGCAGTGGATGGTATCTTTAAAGCAAGAGCAGGATAATCCATCCGTTGGTCTGCTTCTTTGCAAGAGTAAGAACAATGTGGTGGCGAATACTCTCAAGCGATATCTCCAGCCGATTGGCGTGAGCGAATATAAAGTTACCAGTAGCTTGCCGGATGATCTGGAAAAGCAGTTGCCGTCCGTGGAGGATATCCAGAAACGAATTAAATGAAATTGTGCAAGTGCCTTGCACAATCTGGAAAACGAGAGGAGGAAACAGCTATGGAACGCAGAAAGCTGACCAAAGAAGATATAGATAAAGTGTGCAATATTGAGGGCTTCCCCATTGGTACGTATGAGGATATCATTGCACTTTCAGATGCACCGTTTTACACTGCCTCGCTGAATCCCTTCATCGAGGACTTCATCAAGGAGCATGGGACTCGTATGATGAGGCAACGGACGATTATCATCGGGAGCCGTTTGCAGATGTGAGTGAAGGTAAGAATGACCCAATTTATATGGCACATACTACCATACAAAAAGTTCCCTATAAAGCAATTATGCGATATATTTTTGCACTACACAAAAACCGGGGATGTTGTGTTTGATGGCTTTTTGTGGATCCGGTATGATTGGGGTTGCTGCACAGATGTGCGGAAGCAACGATGTTTACTTTAAAAAGCAGAAATGATGCAGAAAAACAGAAGATGTGATATGGGGACAGGTTATGTAGTTTTAAATGATCTATCACCAATGGCAACTTTTATAGCAAATGGCTATAATACGCCTTTTTCGATGACTCAGTTCGTCGAAGAATTTGAAACGATTATGTCTGATGGGAAGAAGAGTGCAGTTATCTGTATCAAACAAAGCACTCTGGGGTGAATGACTTTTTTGGAGAGCAGATTGGTGATATCAATTATGTTGTTTGGTCAGATGTTTTTATCTGTCCGCATTGTGGTCAGGAAATTGTGTTTTGGGATGCAGCAGTTGATACAAAAATAAGAAAATTGATAGCGATTTTGTAGTACCAAATGCGGTGTATCTGTAAAAAGCAAGTTGTGAGCGTTCAGTTATAAAGATACTTGATGCAACAGGTGAAGTTGTGGATTTCGCCAAGCAAGTTCCTGTAAGGATCAATTATACATACCGCGGAAAGCGGTATGACAAGACTCCTGATGCAGAAGATTTGCAGAAAATCGAACGACTGGGTTATTCTGATATTTCCGCGTGGTTTCCTGTGCGCAGGATGTCGAAGGTATTGAATCTAGGAGAAATGATATCAGTGGAATTACCTATGTCCATCATTTTATGACACCGAGAAATCTACTGATTTTTCTAAAAATTTTCTCGCACCAATCCATTGAACTGAGTCGCATTGTTTTTACGAGTGTAATGATGAATTGCACAAAAACCTATAGATTTCGAACTAACGGTAAAGGCGGAGCGCTTTCTGGAACATTGTATATTCCTCTCTTTATCAGGAAAAATAACATATTTCAAAGCGCACGTCGTAAATACAAGGATTTTCTTGCACGAAAAATAGCGGTGGATCTATCATTAGTTGTGGAAGTACAACTGATTTGCCAATTCCGGAAAAACTCAATTGATTATATTTTTACAGATCCTCCGTTTGGTAGTACATTTAAATTATTCGGAATTGAGTTATATTTGGGAGGCGTGGCTAAATGTTCAAACGCAGCAAAAAGCTGAAGCTGTTATGAATAAAAGTTCAAGAAAAAGGGGCTTTGAATACCAAGAACTGATGACAAAGTGTTTTTCTGAATACTATAGAGTTCTTAAGCCCAATAGATGGATTACGATTGAGTTTCACACTCACAAAACTCTGTCTGAATGCAATTCAAGAGGGGGTTCAAAAAGCGGGGTTTATTGTTGCTGATGTAAGGACTCTTGACAAAAAGCAAGACAGTTTGAAACAGGTCAAAACGACCGGAGCAGTAAACAAGACTTGGTACATCTCGCCTACAAGCCAAAAAGATAGTTTTATGCGCGATATTATGTGTAAAGCTGGTTCAGAAGAAACTGCGTGGATTTTGTTCGTCACGCATTTAGAGAATATTCCTATTGTGGTTATTAATAATGATTGTATTGAAGTTATTTCAGAACGTCAAGCTTACCTGCGTTTTTGACCGCATGGTTGCATACCATATCATGTAGGGTATCCCCTGTGCCACTGGATGCTACCAACTTTTATCACGGTTTGGACGAAGTTTCTGAAACGCGATAACATGTATTTCCTGCCGGATCAGGTCAACGAGTACGATACTGCCCGTATCACGACCGAAGCAGAGAATATCCAGTTTGAGCTGTTTGTTACGAATGAGAAGTCTGCTATTTCTTGGCTGTATCAGCAGTTGGATGAGCAGTTCTGCGGTCCGCAGACCTCACGCAGAGCTTCAGCCGAAGTTCAGTGCAGGAGGTCAAGGCAGTTGACAACATGAGCAGATGCCGGAACTTTCTACCATTCTGGAAGAGAACTTCCTGCAAGACGAGAAAGGACGCTGGTACATCCCGGATGTGACCAAGGAAGGCGATCTGGTCAAGCTACGTGAGAAGAACCTGTGGAAAGAATTTGAAGGCTATATGAACAGTAAGGGCAAGCTGAGCTGTTCCGTTCGGAGGCTATCCGTGTGGGCTTCTCCGCCTTTTGGAAAGAAAAAGAACCATGAGGCCATTGTTGATATCGCAGAACGTCCGCCGGAGCAGACCATTCAAGAGGATTCCAACCTGCTGATGTACCATGATATCAGCCTCGGGAGAGTGTAAGATGCCTAATTTTTGCAAAAATGGCTGTATAATTTGTCTGCTGGTGCGCCTTTACTGCTGGTGTTTGCAATAGTGTGGTATTGCGAAAAGAGGATGTGGATTGTATCTGCGGTTTGCGTTGGTCTGGCGATTTTGCTGATGGTGTTAATCGTTGGTTGCGTTTTCTTATGGAAAGCGCAACCTTCCACCAATAATGATAACTGATGGATGTATCACCAAATGATGCTTGGATTGTAGCATATATTATTTCCTATATTCTGCCGTTTGCAAGTATGGCGTTGGATGATTATAATTTGCTGTTATTATTTTCATTTCTGTGCTATTGTTCTTGTAGCGCCTTTTTGTGAATTCGGCAGTGCCAAATCCGCTTTTTGGCGTTAAGCAGATATCATTCTTTATCAGATAACTGCTGAAAATGGCGTATCCGGTTATGTGCTAATTAGCAAACGGAAAAATAAGAAGTGCTAAAGATGTAAAAACGAGTTAATCGAGTATTTGAATTTTTACTTGAGGATGTGGAGGGGATGTAATGTTTGATAGTAGTTCTATATTGGTGATTTGTGCTGATGGTAATGACAGCATTATGAGAATTGAAATTGATGCTGAGACACAGAAAAACTATTTGTAAAACTTTTTGCTGAGGCAGTTCAAAAATCTGATATCTGAAAAGGGAAAGGTAGAATTTGATGGACGATAAAACCTGAACAGGATGAAATTCTACATATTAGCAATTTTCAGCTTAAAGATGATATAAAAGACGCTGTCAGAAATCCTATTGCGTTACAGCATACGAGGAAAACCAATGGAGAATACCCGGCTATTATGCTGTATTCGTTGGAGAAAAAGCTTGATGAAGGTGATACAGAAAAATTTTCTATTGCCTTTCAGCGGTTCCGTAAGGAACAGTATATTTCTACGAGCAATTTTAATTTGTTTTGGTCATACTTTTTCAGATGAAAAATCCTATGGAATCAGTATTTCAGATTCGATAGACTGCTTTTTATGCTCCTGATGAAGAATTACAATTTACATCATTTTTATTACGCAAGACAAGTTTTCGATTTGAGCGGTTACTATCGATCGGCAACAACACAGTGAGGTGACATCGTTTACATCTAATGAAAGTCTTTGCTTTGAAAATGCACAGGATTTTTGAAAAATTTGGCCAATTCGTCGATACGTAGAAAAATTGCTGTACTAATGATTCTGAGGTTCTGAAAAATATCAGGCCATAGATATAAAAAGACTGGCTCAGAAAGCTGGAACTCACTACTGTGAAAAACAAGCAAATCGTCATTCCAAATGATAAAGAACAAATCATAGTGATTCTTGGATTTCTTGATGAAGAAGCTTTATAGAGGACCTTTTTCACAGATTACATACTTAGCAAATTCAAAGCGAAAAGTTCCCTAACCGATAAATTGTGCAGGATTTATCAGTGATTAAGGAGAGAAAATGCACAGTATTGAGTGATTCCGTATTTGACACAATAGAAAAAGGCAAATGCAGGTTTTGGAGAAGATCGAAGCGATGGGGCTATGTTTCCTATAAGGTCTTTAACCCGGCAACCGGTCGGGTATATAAGGCAAATGAGAAACAGCTAAGCTCATCGGACAGTACGATGCAGTACGATGAAAACTATCTTCGCTATGTTACGCTACTCTTAAAAATCAAGAACGAAACCGCTGGAGGCTCTTCTCTTGCGAGTGGGATTATTCCGTTGCCGCACCAGCTCCATAGTGTTGAACTCGCGCAATGGAGACCAACAACATTCGCTATATTCTGGCGGATGAAGTTGGTCTTGTAAGACGATTGAAGCTGCATGATCATCCGAGAATTGAAGAGTCGTGGCCTCGTCAGTAGGATTCTCGTGGTCTCGCCCTGACTGGTTTGGTGACCCAGTGGGCAAGCGAGATGCAGGAAAAGTTCTATGAGAAATTTCAAGTGATTTTGCCATCTGATTATGATACGATTCTGCCACCTGACGGATAATGATGATGTGTATGGCCAGTTCTGATCAGGTGATTTCTCCGATGGATTCCATCAATCCGATTGAAAAACATTCCGGGTTGGAGTGAGGAAAAAGGTCGAAAAAGTAACGAGGAACGAATCTAATCCATCATCAATAGTGGATGGGATTTAATCATTATAGATGAGGGCACATTGTGTGGCAGGTTCTTCCGGAGAAGTGGCTCGCTACAAACTGGGCAATCTGTTGGCACAGGCGAGTCTCATATCTGCTGCTGTTGTCGGCAACACCGCATAATGGCAAAACTGAGCCGTTTTTGAGGCTGATTCGTTTGATGGATGCGTATGCTTTCCCTGAATGCCAAGTCTATTGTCCGTGAACAGGTTGCTCCATTCCCTGATCCGCACGGAAAAGCGCGATGCCATTGACAATAACGGTAATCTGCTGCTCAAGAACCGTATCACGCATCTTGTGAAGATTCTATGGGACGAACGCATCAATTTGCAGAGTAGCAGTGTATGAGCTGGTTAGCTCTTATGTAGCAAAGACCTATAACAAAGCACTGCGCAATCGCAAGAAAAATATGTGCCTGATATTCCTGTTGGATTATCATATGCAAAGCGCAAGGTGACGAGACAGTACGGCGGTCATTCGACAGAGCCTGGAGCGTAGATTAAATGTTCTTCTGGAGCAGTGTACCTGCGTTGTAATTTAAGGGAAGAAGATTTGGACGAGCTGAACATCGAGGATAGCGTTGAAAGATGCCTCTGAGCGATTTTCTGGATATGGAGTTGGAAATCGAAAGAATTGAAGCAAATTATCTCCCTTGCTCAACAAGCGCAGTTCTAGGATCAGGATGTAAAAGTAGAGCCTCTGTTGAATCGAGATTGATGCTATTCTGAGTGAGGATCGCACAAAAAGGTTATTATTTTTACAGAATTTGTTGCTACGCAGACTTATTTACAGGAGCTGCTTGTGAATAGAGGGCATGCGGTAACGATTCTGAAATCGATGGCATGAGCATTGATGAGCGAAATGCACCATGCAGGAGTTTAAGACCAGTACCAGTATTTTTATTTCGACAGATGCAGGTGGCGAAGGTTTGAACTTGCAGTTTGCACAATATTATCATCAACTATGACCTTCCGTGGAATCCAATGAAAATCGAGCAGCGTTGTGGTAGTGTTGACCGTATTGGTCAGCAGAGGGATGTACATATTTATAACTTCATTGTAGGCGAGACAGTAGAAAATCGTGCTCGGAAGTGTTGGAAGAAAAATTGTCCGTTATTCTGAAAGAGATGAGTTGATAAGTATTCCAGCGTTCTGGAGCAGCGAAGTGAGCAGAATGTGGCTTTACAGATGTGTATATGCGCTCCATTGGTCATCAAAGTTTTCACAGGTAGAGAAGAATCTGTACCAAGTTGAGGCAGCAGCTTACGAATGCGCAGAAATATAAAGATGTGATCCAAGAAGAGAAAGACTTAAAAAAACTTGTCGGAACAGAGTCGTATTTCGATGTGGGTACAGTGCACTCCGCACAATGCTGACCTATTATGAGTGCTGGCAGGCATGACCCAGCGTTTGATTGACCGCATCAGTATCGCAGATGAAGAAATTATACATCATTTGAAGGCGAAGTTGGTGCAGGACGGGACGGCACAGCTTATGTCCATCCAGATTGATAACTCCCCAATGAGGAAGGCTATTTTTATACTTTGGGGGCTGTCTATCTCTGAAAAAGAGAGCGGAAAGTGGGTTTTGCCGATATTCGTCAACAGCTCAATGGCATTGCGACCGATGGCAGGAAAACGTATCTATGGATGTTTTTCTCGATGGAAGCAGCAAGCTCAAGGTTTCATCTACACATCGAATGTGGATGCGGAAATTTATTCTAAGCTTGAAAAAGCTGTATGGATTTTGCCTCATGACACATTTGAGTTGAATTAAAAGAGAAGCAAAATGCAACAGAATGAGGAAAGTTTCAAGAAATATATGTATGCTTTGAGCTGAGGCAAGAGGCTGCGGAACATATTGGAATTGAAAATATCCGCAGAAGCCACCTGAAAAAGTTGCAAAAAGAAAAGGCTAACATTGAGGCACAGCACAGTGAAAGGCTCACAGGTATATCCGGATTTTTAGGTTAATTATGATAGCAAGATTGGAGGTATAACAGATGTTTGGAGACTATGTGTTTGAAAAACAGCTGCACAGTATACTATGATGCTCGTTGATGTAGATCATCTGGAAGAAAAAGCACATATAGTGCAGTATTTCAGCAATATGAATTCAGAACTTGTTGTATACTGATGATTTGAACTTCGGAGTTAATAATACAAGCCTTCTAAATGGAGAGGAAAAAGCTTTGCGATTCTGGTACAGCCGGGTGCTTATAAAAGTTATATGATATTCGGAAAAATGCTGAAGGAAGAGATTTCGTTCGAGTCATTATTTCCAAAAGTTGAATAGTACAGTTTTACGAGAAAGCAAAATTTGGATTTTGGAACTTCTTACGCTGGCATATCAGACGGATTTTGGAATACCATAAACGGAAACAGACGAAATGTTTCTTCGCCTCAAAAATGTATGCTCAGAAAAATGTTGAGCTATATTTGAGAGATTTATGCGAATGTGCGTTGAACCAAGCGAAAAATGTTGAAGATTATAGGGCTTGGTTTGAGCTTGCGGAGAAAAAGCCACGATTGATGTAACCGCAGTAGAACATAATGTTGACATTGATACTTTCGGAATTGAATCAGACGTTCTGTGCCTATGATGAAAAATTTTGGTAAGCTGTCTTCGAAAATTAACCCAGAATCACCGGTCATAGTGAGTAGTGAAAAATCATGGATTATATCCATGGACCATAGTGAAAAAGGCTGCAATTATCGTAATGGATGGTATGTCAGAATTTGACTGGACGATATTGAAAAGATCGTTTGCAGGTATTTGTTATCGCCAAAGTGCTGCCTTTGCTATGATTCCACCCACGACTTCTATTTCTCGCCAATGCCTACTGAGTGGAAAATATCCCAGTCAGCTGATTGAACCGTGGAGGCAAAGTAAAGAGAAGAATGAATTTTATGAATGTGCAAGAAAATATGGATATAAGGACAATCAGATAGGCTACGAACGAGGGTATGATGCGAGCTTTTCTGCGTTCGTAAAGTATGGGGCTGTCATTATTCTTGATATTGATGAATTGGTCTATGCTCAATATCAGGGACGTATTGGAAATGTTGAATCGATGATACGGTGCTGATGAAACAGAATAAGCTTGCTGAGCTGACCAAAAGGTTAGTGCAGGATGGCTTTGATGTCTCATATTACAGCAGACTATGGAAACACACCTTGTACAGGGTTGGGACGATTGACCGGCTCTGGTGTTGAAGTCGAAACAAGAAGCCACAAAATGGTGGTATTGAAGGATTTTGCTAATAAAGACAGTTTGATAGAACGATTTGGCCTTTTGAATATCCGAAATACTATTTGCCCAAGGATTATGACTATCTAATCTGCAATGGGGATTCTTTTGGATATCAAAGGGAAAATGTAATGACATCATGGCGGGATTTCGCTTGACGAAGTGGTGGTTCCGTTCATAATCGCTAGGACGGAGGATTATCTATGGCTAAAATGGTTGGTTTGTCAAGAAAAACTGAAATTGCCTTGGCTGAAATATACGGTTGACTTAGTGGCGGACGAAACATCGGAATCGGAGATTAAAGATAAGCTCAATGAGTATTTGAGCTATGAAATTGAAAGTCCAACAGTTCTTCGTCAAGACCAGAGAGTTTTGATGAACATCTGGTTTACGATAATCCTACAGCTCCTGCTTAAAAAGCGAGGCAGCACAGCTGATAGGAAAGTATCCGGAATATGCGGTGAGTATCAATCTGGTGATGATGTTGGCCGCATATCCAGTGTTTCTTGATATGTGCAAACTGATTGGGGAAAAATGTCGGAATTTCAGGATGAAATAACGCTTGCTCAGTTAAAACAAAAGCTATTTGATGAGTGGGGAGAAAAGAACAACCTTATATCATTCTGATTGATAAATTGATTTCAACACCGAAGGAATTCGATGTGCTACGCTGTGAAAAACCTGGAAATTATCACATCAACAGGATGGCAGTAAAATAATGAACAAGTCATTGTATTTATGGCATATGCAGTGATGAATATTGATGAAAGTGGATACTACCTTTTCGAGAATTGAATGATTCAGTATATTTGTTTCCCTTTGACTATCATGTTGAAAAGGGAAAACTATTGTTTCAGATGACAGATTTTCAATCAGTACATTTGCGGTGAGATTTGACATCTTTAACTTGAAAATGAAATATCCGGGAAAGGAGATTTTTATGGCTGATAATCGAAAGAAAGCTCTATCAAAGACTTCGGACCGGATGGAAGTCCATCTGAGGAAATATGTATCGCATTCAGTAGTGGATACGCGAACAGCGACCACATTCTTCCAGAGCGTTAGCAGCAGAAGTTGGGAGATTGCAGATAGCGGGCAAATCGAAGATGAAGAAGCACTGAAAAGTTGATCTCAGACAGCTGTGATGCTTTTACGGGAGAACAACTGGATACGCTGTTGAGCTGTCTTCCTGATCTGGAACCGGTGTTTGAGTTGATTGATAAGATTTCTTCCAAAGCAACGCACTTTACAGAGGAAGATGTTCTGACACTGCTTACTAATCTGCCAGATGAGGAATCCATCTATCAGCTTGTCAACTCGACAGATGCGATTTTCACAGAAAATGGGCTTAATGAGTTGTGTGATTATGGTGTGGACGAGTCGTTGATTAGAAATATTTCAAAGCGCAGTGGTATTCCGTATGCTGATCCGGATGAACCTGACGAGAAATTTCCGCTTAAAGAGACACTATCGAAGAAGCCGGGACTGTTCAGCAGTATACTAATGGGTATGGCTCTGGCTGGCAGTCATAAGCCTAAAAGTACAGGCGGATGCACGGGGGATTGTGCCCATTGTCCTCCTCACTATGGTTATCGCTATGGACATTGGCATACACTTGGCTGCGAATTCTGTGGAAATAGAGGATGCAGGGGGAAGTGCAACATAGATTGACTTCACTTGCAATGAGGAATGACACGACAAGAATTATTACATGGATACGCAGCAGTACGGCACAGAACCGGAATACCCCTAGTATGATTGGAATGCTGTGCTGCGGCACAACGACAATAATAAATGGTATGGTGTAGTCCTGAAGTATCTGCTGATAAGTTGGGATTGCCGGAGGCAGGCATCATTGATGTACTTAATGTGAAAAGCAATCCGCTGCTGATCGGCTCTCTTCGCGGGTAGGACGGCTATTTTCCGGCCTATCATATGAACAAGGAAAAGTGGCTCAGTGTTCAGCTTGGCAAACAGGAACTAGATTATGCCATCAAAGATCTGCTTTTCTTTGAGCCATGAGCTGACAGCACCGAAAGCTCAACTCAAAGTCATCAGCAAAAAATCCGTGAGATTCCGCAAATGGAAAGAAAATGAAACTGATGAAGGCTGAGCGAGGAAGCACGCCTCTGAAAAGGCAAGCAATGGCTGCTCACCTATACCGAGCTAACTGAAAATGATGAACAAGCATTACCGGGAACGCTTTCATGTAGATGCTGTGACTGCCGCTAAAGATTTGCAGGAGCTGGGGAGTCAATTATACACAGGAGCAGCTCGACCAGATTAAACAGGCTGAAGAACAGCGGCTCCGGCAGCGGAGAATGGAGAGGAAGCGAAAGAACGGGAACGGCTGGCAGAACTGTATGAGGACTGCGATGATCGTTTTGCCTTTTATTGCCATATAATATAGATGGCGGTGCACCATTCGGTGTGATGTGGGAAGAAGTTGGCTTTGATCCGGAACTGCCATTCGAGGAAAAAGTAAAGCTCTATCACATGCAGATGTTAGGCTGATAATTGTGCAAGTGTCGCCTACACAATTTGCAACAAAAAGAGGAGCCGGTCAAGGCTCCTCGAAGGTACGTTATTTCAAAAAGTTGCTCTTATGTTCCAGTCATGTAGATTATAACTAAGGGTGGTCAGGTGTGCGACCTTCTAGCGCAACCAGGTTGATGTCGGTGGACATCGTACTGGCAATCTTCTCGGCGGTGTATCCATATTCATAGATGTAGCGAAGGACTTCATCGCTGTCCATCAGGATTTCCGCTGATACGATATTGGCTTCATATTCCGGCTTGGATTTAATGTCGTAGACCATGAATTCATAGAATCGGAGTGGTTTTCGCCATATTCCGGTGAAGCTGGTCATGCCCTAATTCATATGCGCACACGATGCACAGCATATTTTCATCCAGACTGTTATTCAGTAAAAATAAAGCGATTTCTCTTATTCACCGGTACATTCCCTTCAGGGAACCAAGATTCTCGCAAAGAGCATGATGGACACCAAGCTACCTTGCAATTTCAAAAGGGTCTCTGAACCGCAGCGTTTTACCAGTTTCTCACTGACCCGTGAAATCTGTTCTGTATTCATCATACTACCTCAGTGTACAGTATAGAGAAAAGTGTGTACGATAAATATCACTGATTGGATTTTTACGCCTCGTTTTTGCGGCGTATTATATTATTCTCTTTGGCAATCCAGTGGGCAACGGTCAGAACTTTATAAGCTCCTTCGATGGCATCTTCGCTTAATTCGCCGCCAACGAACATACTGGTCACTTCACTGACCAGTGCTTCAATATCTTTCGCTACTTTTTGCACCGCCTTTTTCATTAGCTTCTACGATGTAGGTGCCACTGCTTTCCAGCAGGTACTCAATAGTAGTATTCAGTGCATCCGCAATCTTCTGAATTGTAACCATATTAGATGGTTTGCGGCTGCCAAGCTCATAATTCTGAATTGTGCGGGCGGTTACACCGGCCTTCTCTGCAAGTTCTACCTGGAGATAAGAAACAGCGATTTTTACATCCCTATGGAATCGGCAAAAACCCCTGATTTTATGGGATTTTTCTTTCTCCCAAACAATTTGATAATGATTTTTAATTATTCGTTGTTAAAACAACATAATCTTTTATTGTATCTTGCATTATCCTTATAGTATAATAACGAAGAGGAGGACGATACAATGTCAAAGAAAATAGATTTAAATAAAAACAGTATATGAACTGGTTAGTGAATATCCTGAGCTAACAGATATAATGTACAATCTTGGCTTTACTGAGATTACCAAGAAGGCGATGCTAAACTCGGTTGGAAGGATTACTACCATACCAAAAGGGTGCCAAGATGAAGGGCATTTCAATGATGGATATAGTCTCTGCCCTTATGTCTAATGGCTTTTGAACTTGTAGGGTGAGATGCCTGCTATGGCAGGCAAAAGGAGTCAGCAAAAGCCTGCTGGTGCTATGGTAGAGGCTGAAGGAGCAGTTAAGCTGGAAGAGGAGGCAAAGGCAGCTAAAGAGAATAAGGCCGGTGAGGAGACAAAGCCTGAAAGCCGTACAGAACAGTTAAAGGGATACTTAAAGAGACTTGGAGCAGGAGAGGACCTTGAAAGTGTAAGAGCTGACTTTGCTAAAAACTTCGCCTCAGTAGAGGCCTCTGAGATAATGAGGGCTGAGCAGGAGCTTATCAAGGAGGGAACCCCTATAACAGAGATGCAAAAGCTTTGTGATATTCATTCAGCACTTTTTCACGGAGCAACCACCGAAGAAAAGATTGCCAATGCAGAGAAGGCGGTTGAGGCTTCACTTATGAAGGAAAGAATTGCTTCTGAGCTTGCTAAGCGTGATTCCTTCCCTAAAAAAGACTATTCAGACAAACACGAGAGAGCGGCGGCGCTTACACAGACAGTTGGACATCCTCTCTATACATTTACTAAGGAAAATGACGCTCTTACTGTACTTTTAGAGGAATTTAAGAAAACCAGAAGTGAGGAAACCTTTAATAAGATAAGGGAGATTTCCATCCACTATGCCAAGAAGGGCGATCTTCTCTATCCTCATCTTAAGGTAAAATACGGAGTTTCAGGGCCTTCAGCAGTTATGTGGACAGTGGATGATGAGATTCGTGACGAGCTGGGAGGCTTAGCTAAGGTAACTGAGCACAGCCCTGAGTGGAATGTGCATCTGGATGAAGTATTAAAGCGTGCTGAAGAAATGATATATAAGGAGCAGAACATCCTCTTCCCTATCTGTGCAGTCAATTTTACTGAGGAAGAATGGTATGGAATTTACCGTGATTCTAAGGATTATGCTGAGTGCTTTGGCGTTAAGAATGAGCGTTGGGAGGAAGCAGAGAATGCGAAGGTAGAGGTAAAGCCACAGGTAGAAGGAGAGATAGTTATGCCTGGCGGACATATGACTGTTCCACAGCTTACCGCCCTCTTAAACACAATCCCTGTTGAAATCACATTTTATAGATGAGAATGACATCAACCGCTACTTCAATGAAGGGCCTAAGGTATTTAAGCGTCCCGGCATGGCGATTGACAGAGAAGTATACTCCTGCCATCCGCCTAAGATAGAGCCTATGGTCCGCTCAATCCTTGATGATTTTAAGAGCGGGGCAAGGGACCAGGTTCAGATATGGATGGAAAAGGGTGGACGTACCATGCTGGTATCCTACATCGCTGTCAGGGATAACTCAGGTAAATATGTAGGAACTACAGAAATAGTACAGGATATGGAATTTGCCAAAGAGCATTTTCAGAAGTAATAGATAAAAGAAATAACAAAGGGCTGCCACATTGGAAAGTTGACTAGCTGTCTAACTCTAATGTGGCAACCTTATGTTATGTATGTAAATAAACCAAAATATTAATTATAATTCGCACCAGGTTAAGTTTCATGCTGGATGAATTCATTTTTCTTAAAAGGAAATGAGGCCATCCTTTTGCATCTTGCTAAGCTCATTTGACAAAGCACTGCGGTCTACACCCAGATAGTCTGCAAGCTGTTGGCGGTCAAAAGGGATAGTAAAATGTGTGTTGCTATGTACCATTGCCTGCTCAGATAGGTAGGAGAGTAGCTTATCACGCATTGATTTTGGCGCAGTGTGCATCATCCTTGAGGAGAGATTAAGGCTCTTCATAGCAGAGATGCGGAGGAGATTGTGTATAAGCCTCTGATGGAAGGAACAGCCACTGGTACAGGTGGTAAGCAGCTTTGTTAGGTTAAGGAAGAGAATTTCACAGGGCTCTGCGGCTACAACATCACAGAGAAGCTCTTTTCCTGGGATGGCCGCATAGTTCTCTGCAAATATCATTCCCTTTTCTACATGTTGAAGATATTACTATTTCCCCAGTAGAAGTTTACCACTATATTTACACTCCCTGACTGAACAAGGCCTATTTCACTCACGGCACTGCCTGCTCTAAATATGATTTCGTTCTTTTGATAAGTCTTTTCTCTTGCACCTAGGCAGGAAAGCAGGTGCTCTATCTCATCTTCTCTTACTCCATGGAATAAGGGGGTATTTGTAAGAAAAATAATTCATAAAAAACCTCTTTTTGGTTGTTCATACAACGTATTTTATGTTATAATTATAGTAAGTTGTAGTGATAAAGTCAACTAAAAAGAAACCGAAGGAGAATATACATATGAGTTTGTTTTTAGGTCCGATTCATTATTGGTTGTATGATAAGATTAGAAATCAGGAAAAACCTTACTGAAAAGAGTAGCGGTTGAGGCAAAAGAGCATGGATGGGTAGAGGACTCCAAGGCATATACCAAAAGTGCTTCCAAAAGCTTGATGAGGTGATTGATGAAAGCAATATACACGGATGGCTTCAGTCACAGATTATAGACATGAAAGCCGCTTTGCAAGGCTTATTACTGATGTCTTAGCTAAAGGGAGCTGATTTTAACGAACTTAGTAAACTTGCTTTTGACTTTGGTAAGGGAGAATAAGGAGGGTTCGTTAAATGGAGTAGAGGATATATACCAATACTTTGAAGACTTTTTGTAAACAGCATGCCTTGTGACCATTCAACCAGGTAACAGGAAGGACAGACACAGAGCTGTCTTGGGAAATGATTCAGGATATTCACGCACAGTACTGGGTAGACGGTGATGTGGAGAATTATTACAGGCTTCGTAAAGGCGGTAATGGACGGAATGCTTGATGGAAGCGAATATGAAGTAAAAATGGTGACCCATATCATTATGAGATACGAATAACTGTATAAATAACAGGATGAAGAGACTTTATTTGTAAAATAGGTTTATATATGAGCCTTGGGCAAGGAAAAATTAAACAAGAATCTTGATTGAATAATTTAATAAAGGGATTAAAATGGTAAGGAATATAAATTCTTTACCATTTTATTTAAAGGAGACAGGATGATGGATGAGGAAAAAGCTATATTAAGGACAGAAAGTGACTCAATTGGAGAAAAAGGAAGTACCTGAGGATGCTTACTATGGGTGCAGTCCCTTAGAGCTGCAGAGAATTTTTCACATAACAGGGACTTAAGATGCATCCGGGCTCATAAGAAGCCTTGCCTTTATCAAAAGGCTGCTGCTATGGCTAACCACAAGGTAGGACTCCTTGATGACAATATAACAAAGGGCAATAATAGTAGCCTGCGATGAGATAATACTTGGTAATTACTGGAAAGACTTCTATAGTAGATCCTATACAGGGGTGGCGCAGGAACTTCCATCAATATGAATGCGAACGAAGTTATAGCAAATCGTGCAATAGAGCTGCTTGGCGGTAAGAAGGAGATTACTCCGTTGTACATCCGAATGACCATAAACTATGGCCAGTCAACTAATGATGTAATACCTACAGCAGGCAAGATGACTACGATACGTCTGCTTGACAGGCTTAAACACGAGCTTTTAAGGCTTCACACTGCGCTTTGTGATAAAGCTATAGAGTTTGACCATATTATCAAAATGGGAAGGACTCAGATGCAGGATGCGGTGCCTATAAGGCTCGGACAGGAATTTAAGGCTTATTCTGTAGCAATTATGCGTGATATCAACCGTATGGATCACGCTATAGAAGAGATGAAATTTGTCAATATGGGCGGTACTGCAATAGGTACCGGAATAAATGCAGACAAAGGGATATATGGAGATAATAGCACCTACTCTCTCGGAAGTGTCGGGAATCAAGTTTGAACTTGCTGAAGACCTTATAGATGCAACTCAAAAATATAGATGCCTTCGTCTCTGTATCAGGTTCGATAAAGGCCTGTGCAGTTACATTGTCTAAGATAGCCAATGACCTTAGGCTCTTATCTTCAGGACCCTCGTGCAGGGATTTAATGAAATCAACCTTCCTGCTAAGCAAAATGGTTCATCCATTATGCTATGTAAAGGTCAATCCTGTTATACCTGAGGGTGGTAAATCAGGTTGCCTTTAAGGTAATAGGCAATGATATGACCATCACTATGGCGGCAGAAGGAGGACAGCTGGAGCTTAACGCCTTTGAACCTGTGGTATTTTACTGTATGTTTTGAATCAATAGATATCCTTGCAAGTGCGGTGCAGACCTTTGTAGATAACTGCGTAACCGGAATTACTGCCAATGAAGCCCGTTGTCAGGAGCTTGTGGATCATAGTGTAGGTGTTGTTACTGCTCTCTGCCCTTATCTTGGATATAAAAATCAGCAGAGCTTGCAAAGAAGGCTCTTCAGTCCAATAAGTCGATTAGAGACCTCCTTTTAGAGGAAAAATACTTTCAGCAGAGGAAATAGACAAGATACTTGATCCGGTAAACATGACTAGAGCCTATATCACTTAAGCCCTCAAAGCACTAAAGGAGAAAATGAAACTTAGAGTACCTGATTATTATTATGATTTTTAAATCGTATAGGCGGGGACTGCACGGATAGCTGCTGTATAGGCTGGGAGCTTGATATTGATGAAGACTCTTATGAGGCCTATAAAAAAAGTGGAAGGAAGCTTTGGAGATAGGCTTAGGGAGTCTATGGTTGACAGCTCAGACGAAGAGGATGAGTGTAATACCTTTAGACTAAAGGGATGGCAGATGTCCATTCCTAAATGAAAAATCTTTGTGATATCTACATAAAATCTTGGTGAAAAAGTCGCTATGTAAGGTGTGTACCAGTATCCAAGGTTTACGGTAGAGTATGAAAAATACAAGGGAAAAAAGTATGGCCCTCTCCTGTGAAGTGGTTGGAAGGCTTTCTATTTCTCAAGGGAGGATGAGATTAAGTTCATCAGGAATGAAATACCGATGAAGAGATATTTGAAGAAAGCCTCCCTATGTTTGTGGATGAGATCGAGTATATAAGAGACAAAAGCATAGATATATTGCAGGATAGAACAAAGGGACGTATACGATAGAATTAGCGATTTTCTTTCCTTTGTGTCTAAGGCTCAGGAAGTAATAAATGAGGAGGAGAGGAAGATGACCTCCCTCAGGGATGATCCAGAATTGAAACCTGATATGTGGCAGTGATGAAGAAGCCTCTTTTGACGCATTTTTGAAGAGGTCTGTTATCTACTTGGTGAGCTTTATAGTGCTTGGAGATGAATGGGATAGAGGTATTTGCAAGATTTAAGTCAGAACTAAGCAAAGAAGTTTTTGGAGGAATTTGAAAAATGCAGGAAAAGCTAACAAAATGCTTGATATCTGGTAGAGAACCTTATGGTTTACTTTCGTATTTCAGGTATTTTACCAAGGGAGTGTATGACTGCGATGTTATATCCAGGGCAAAGTTTGCATTTTTGGGATTCTTTAGCATAAGAGGGAATAAGCTGCACTAAGGTATAAGGAAAGCCTGAAATTTGATATAGTTGATATGATAGTATCTGCAAAAGGCTTATTCAAAAGAAGTAGAGCATTCGGAGGAAATATGCTTATTTGATGGAGGAGTTTTTGTTTTCTGAAGAATTTGAGATAGCTAAACTTACAGGCGGTAATTACAAAGAAGGTACTGAGGCTTAAAGATTAGCATTTAAAATAGCCGATATACCTGATAAGGGGCATGTAAGTATATTTCCCTCGAAACAAAGCAAAAAGGATTTGCGTAAATCTTCAAGGAAAGGAGAAAAAATGAGTAGTATTATTGCAGGTGTTAGTGCCTCCGTAGCGCCACAGACAGGCGAGAAAAAGTCTCAAAGACAAAAGGATACGGAAGTTTCTGTAAATGCCAAGTCCGTAAGTACCTCCTCACCGGAGTCCAAATCATCCGGTAAGGCAGATGCGAATGCTAAGGTTAAGACAGAAAATCAGGCAGCAGTCTATGAAAAAGACTAAAAAGAAGACACTAGCAAAAGAGCCTTACAAAATCAATAAGATGAGTAAGGAAGACAGAGCAGCCCTTGTTAAAGCACTCAAAAGGAAGAGGTTGAGGCCAGACAGAAGCAGTTTTTAGAGCTTGTGAAACAGTCGTTAACCGGTCAGGGTGAAAAAGCTTGCTATTGCAACCGATAAACTATGGATGGAATCTGGAAAAGCTCTTGCTAAAAGGCAACTTTACATGTAAGTGAAGAGGTCAAAAAAGCAGGCACAGGAAGACATTTCCGAAAAAAGGCTACTGGGGAGTAGAGCAGACTTCAAAGAGAATGTTTGAACACGCTTCAGCCCTTGCGGGAGATGATGTGGAACAGATGAAAGTTTCATGCAAAAAGCAATGGAACAGGGCTACAAAAGAAGCAACTAAGGCTTGGGGTAAGGAACTTCCTGATATATCCAAGAAGACCTTAGAAGCTGCCAATAAGCTTTTGAAGATTACTATAAGTCAAAAAGGCGTAACGAGCGATAAAGCTATGGCAGAGAAAGCTTTCATCAGAACTTACCGCTCAGGCGGCAGCACAAAGTATAGCTACTGCGAATACGACAAAGCCACAGCCTAACCAGGCTGCAAAAGGGCTGTACAGTCAGTTTCAAAGAGCTGATACCAGTAACAAAGTTGAAATAAAAACACGAAACGCTTTCAGAAAAGCTGTTGCATATTGCAACAGCTTTTCGTATACTAATAGCTTTAGTAGGATACAGGTAAAAAGAAAAGACAATTATCTTAAGATAAGCCAAGAATTACAAACACGATGGAGGAATTATGGATAAAATAGCAAGCTTTACAGTTAATCATTTAGTACTTGAGCCGGGAGTATATGTATCGAGAAAGGATAAGGTTGGCTCCGAAATCATAACCACCTTTGATTTGAGGATGACAACTCCCAACAAAGAACCAGTTATGAATACAGCTGAACTTCATACCTTGGAGCATATCTGCGCAACATTTTTAAGAAACCACGAAAAATATAAGGACAGCATAATCTACTTTTGGACCAATGGGCTGTAGAACAGGCTGCTATCTCATTATGGCAGGGGACTTGGAGTCTAAGGACATTCTTCCTCTTTTGATAGAAATGTTTACTTTCCTTAGGGATTTTGAGGGAGACATCCCGGGAGCAAGTCCTGTAGAGTGTGGCAACTATCTTGACCAGAACCTTCCTATGGCAAAAGTGGCTTGCAGACAGATACTTAAAGAATACTTTAGAAAAACATTGATGAAGCACATTTACATTACGCAGAGTAGACATAGAAAAAGGTATATATGAAGGAATTAGAGAGAGTTAAAGAAATAGAGAGAAGCATAGTAAAGAAGTATCATAAAGAGATATGGACCAATTTTGTAAAAGCCGTAAAAGAGTACGAGCTAATCAAAGAGGGAGACAGAATTGCAGTCTGTATATCCGGGGGCAAAGATTCATTTTTGCTTGCCAAGCTTATGCAGGAGCTTAAAAGACATAGGAAAGTTTGAATACGAGCTAAAGTTCATTGTGATGGATCCGGGATACAACCCTGCAAACAGAAAGCTGATTGAAGAAAATGCAAAGCTTCTTGAAATACCTGTAGAAATCTTTGAAAGTGATATCTTTGATGCAGTTTTTGACATAGAAAAAAGTCCCTGCTATCTATGTGCAAGGATGAGAAGAGGACATCTCTACAGCAAAGCAAGAGAGCTTGGCTGCAATAAGATAGCTCTTGGACACCACTTTGATGATGCAATAGAAACGGTGCTGATGGGAATGTTCTACGCAGGAAAATACGAAACCATGATGCCAAAGCTTCATAGCCAAAACTTTGAGGGAATGGAGCTTATCCGCCCTCTTTACATGGTTAGGGAAGAGCATATAAAGGCTTGGGTAAACTATAATAATCTAACCTTCCTAAGGTGTGCCTGCTGATTTACTGAAGAGCAGGAGAAGCTTGGAGATGAGGGTACATCAAAGAGAGCGGAGATGAAGGAGCTTGTTAAGGAATTGTCAAAAGTTAATCCAAGTGTAGCTACCAATATATTTAACAGTATGTCTCATGTGAACCTTGAAACTGTAATCGCCTATAAATACGGCGGGAAAAAGCATAGTTTTTTGGATAAATATTATGATAATGAATAAAAATATCGAAGCAGTAAAAAGTGACACGGCAAGTACCAGGCGGGAATGGGAAGAGAGGCTTGACCTGGTTCTTGATATTGCTGAGCAGATGGTGATGTCAGGAGCAGAGGTTGCAAGGACAGAGTACAGCATAAGAAGAATATGTAAGAGCTTTTGGTGCGGTACGGGCAGAAGCACTTTCGATAACCACTAGCCTAATTGTCACAGTATACTACGGAGAATATGGCTCTGTTACACAGACAAGAAGGGTGGATAAATTTGCTTACAATATGGACAGGCTTGAGAAAATGAACGCTCTTTCAAGAGAAATCTGTGATAATAAGCTGAGTGTGAAAGAAGGGCGGGGTAGATTTAAGGAGCTGATGAATGAGAAGTATTACTCCTTTTATCACCAAATACTGTTTTTAATGTTAATTGCCTTTACCTTTACGCTTTTTCTTTGGAGGAAGCGTTAAAGGATGCCCCTAACATCTTCAGCTATAGCTGTAATATTTAAGTACATTGATGAATTTGCAAAGAAAAATAGAAATAAATAAATTCATCCCGATAGTGGCATCATCTCTTATTGGTGGTTTTCTTGCCATAGTAGCGGTAAGGCTTGGGATTGCTGACTCAGTAAGTATGGTCAGTATAGGAGATGTAATGCTGCTCATACCCGGTATAATGCTAACCAATTCACTAAGGGATATGTTTGGTGGAGATACAATCACAGGTGGAATCAGGTTTATAGAGGCAACCCTTATAGCTGTCATGATAGCCCTGGGCTTTTCATCAGCATCAAGGTTTTATGAGGATTTATTTGCAAGAACCATAGTGTCAACTGTAGTAGAACTGCCGTATTATATGGTAATTATCATCACACTTATGACATCGTTTTTTTGGAACCATAGGCTATGCCTGCACCTTTAATACCAATTCTAAAAAGGCTTATAGCAGCTGGATTTGGAGGCTTTATAGGTTGGGCTGCATACATAGGAGTAGGATACTTTGTTTCTTCTGAACCTATGAAGTACTTTGTGGCCGCCGTAGTGATAAATATTTATGCTGAAATCATGGCCGTAAGAGAGAAGGCACCTTCGACAGTATTCTTAGTGTCTGCGATAATGCCACTTGTACCGGGAGGAATGCTGTATAAAAACTATGCACTATGCGGTAACAAAAGGAATGGCATCAAATTTGGTAAACTGGGGAGTGAGTACTATATCGGTTGCACTTGCTTTTGGCACTTGGGACATGCTTATTGCGAATTCGGTTATAAAGAGCCTTAGGGAAGAGAAGAAGAAAGAGACTTGGAATGCAGGCTTAACTACTTTGATATAATAGGTCGATATACCTGTAAACGCAAAAACTGATAAATGTCCGAACCCGCTTAGACATCCGTTTCACTTCGTCTAATGAGTTTGCTAAGACTTTATCAGTTTTTGCTAATATCTTTATTAGTGGAATCTTTCGCTCTGCTCTTTTATTAGTTCAACATCATCAAAAGTAATTGATTTTCATAGCGGATTTAACATCCAAAAGGGTGGCTGCGGCTACACTTCTTGCTTTCTCGCTACCCTTTTTAAGTATCTCATATACAGCAGGAATATCTTTTTCATATTCTTTTCTTCTGGCTCTTATAGGCTCAAGCTCCTCTTCAAGTATTGCATTAAGGAAGCGTTTCACCTTCACATCTCCAAGCCCACCCGCCTGATAGTGGGCTTTAAGAGCATCCAGATTTTTCATACTCAGGAAGGTACTTGCTGAAGCTGTCATCCTTTACAAAGGCATCGAGATAAGTGAATACTGTATTTCCCTCAAGCTTACCCGGGTCACTTACCTTTATATGGTCAGGATCGGTGTACATACTCATAACCTTTGTCTTCACTTCTTCCGCACTGTCAGAAAGGTAGATACAGTTCCCCAGAGACTTACTCATCTTAGCCTTGCCATCAGTTCCCGGAAGTCTCTTGCAGGCTTCATTGTCAGGAGCATTATATTTGGCTCTACAAGTACATCGCTGTATGTGAAGTTAAACTTTCTAACTATTTCACGAGTCTGCTCTATCATAGGCTCCTGATCCTCGCCCACAGGCACATGGGTAGCCTTAAATGCGGTGATGTCGGCAGCCTGGCTTATAGGATAAGTAAAGAATCCAACAGGAATGCTTGTCTCGAAGTTTCTCACTGTATCTCGGCCTTTACGGTTGGGTTTCTTTGAAGTCTTGAAACCGTAACTAAATCCATATAATAGAAAGAAAGCTCACATAGCTCTGATATCTGTGACTGGATGAATAGGGTACACTTACTTGGGTCAAGTCCTACTGAAAGATAATCCAGTGCCACCTCTATTATATTCTGCCTCACCTTCTCCGGATTATCAGCATTGTCTGTAAGTGCCTGTGCATCCGCAATCATGATATATATTTCATCAAATTCGCCTGAATTTTGAAGTTCAACCCTTCTTTTCAATGAGCCGACATAGTGGCCCAAATGGAGCTTTCCGGTAGGCCTGTCACCGGTTAAAATAATCTTAGACATTTCTCTTCCTTCTTTCTTTTATTAGAGTTTAGCTGCTAATTAACAGCTTTATCTTGACATAAGTTGGATAACTTCACCTATGTACATATAATGATAGTCTTTATTTTCATAAAAAGGTTTTTGTCAATCTCAGGGTCAACAAAATCTTCCGGATTAATCTTAGTTACAGACAGCTTCTTCATGAGTTACAACATCGCGTCCCTCGTCAATATAAGGAGTACCGTTGTAAAAAAATCTACATGAAACCTTGCGTTTTCTATTTTGTTTTCATCGCGTCCCGATACACTTCCTATGTATTTGAGCATAAGACCTGTAGGCTTGTCGGGAGCAAAATAAGTCACTGAAAAAGTATCGTATTTATCAAGAAACTCCTTAGTGTATCTGCTTTCCTCTTACAAATACAAAGCCTACATCTTTGTTCCAGATGACACCAAAGACCACCCCAGGAAATGGTCATTGTATTTACGTGACCTTCTGTACCACAGGTGAGAAGAGCAGGCTCCTCGTTTATCTTAAAATGGATTCATTGTAAGTATATCATTTTCATAAGGCTGAAATGAATGTTGCACTTTATACCTCCTGTTTTTTTCGTTTTGAATATAAACAGTATATCAAAAATAAGGCTTAGTTTCTACACCTTTGAAAATTTTACTCAAAATAAATGGTAAGGGTATCAAAGGCTTTTTGGTCTCTGTACAGTGCGAATAAGCCTTTCTTTTTGTATAAAGAATGGAAAAAGAGAGTGAAAATAAAAACTTTATGAAAGTAGACAAAATTTAAAAAAAGCACTTGAATATTTTGCTTGACCATGTTATAATTCTTATCGTTGTTGATGGGCTATCGCCAAGCGGTAAGGCAACGGACTCTGACTCCGTCATCAAAGGTTCGAATCCTTTTAGCCCAGTTACAATAAAAAGCACTCATAGAGAGTGCTTTTTGTTAGTTCACTTAAAACGCAAAGCCAAATTATTAATGCTAAAGGTCACAAACTATTTATATTGCCTATAAAGTCAATTACTTTTTCGTGACTATGGCGTGATATTGCGTAGATAATTTGTGCCGAATTAGGGGTATTATGGCTAAGAATGTAATGACATATGAAGGTCTTAAAGAGCTTGAAAAAGAACTGGAGAACCTTAAAGTAAACCGCAGACGTGAAATTGCGGAGAAAAATCAAAGAGGCTCGTGAACAGGGAGACCTTTCCGAGAATGCAGAGTATGATGCGGCAAAGGATGAGCAGCGTGATATAGAAGCAAGGATTGAAGAGTTAGAGAAGATTCTTAAGAATGCTGAAGTATTCTTTAGAGGAGGATGCTGAGAAAGGGAACAGTTAATCTTGGCTCAACTTTTACTCTGCTTGATCATGGAGTACGATGAAGAGCTTGTATACAGACTTGTTGGTGCTACAGAGGCAAACAGCCTTGAAGGAAAGATTTCAAATGAATCACCCGTGGGAAGAGCACTTAAAGGGGTGCTAAAAGAGGGGATATTGTTGAAGTTGAAACACCGGCAGGAACTCTTAAGTATAAGGTAATCAAGATTCATAAATAAGGAGAAGAATAGTGGCACAGGGAAAAATCAGGCACTTGACACTAATGAGCAGGTTGAAATTCGCAAGGAGAAGCTTGAGACTCTTAAGGCGGCAGGCAAAAGATCCTTTTGTGACAACCAAGTTTGATGTTACACATCATTCAGTAGATATAAGAAATGATTTTGATAATTTAGAGAAATAAACAGGTAACAATAGCCGGAAGGATGATGTTTAAGCGCATCTATGGGTAAGGCAAGCTTTTGCAACCTTTCAGACAGATACGGAAGTATGCAGTGCTATGTAGCAAGAGATTCTATTGGAGAAGAGGCTTATGCTGATTTTTAAGAAATATGATGTAGGTGATGTAATCGGCGTTAAGGGCTATGTATTTAAGACAAAGACAGGTGAGATTTCAGTTCATGCTGAAGAGGTTACCCTCCTTACCAAGAGCCTTAGACCTCTTCCTGAGAAGTATCACGGACTTAAGGATACAGAGGCAAGATATCGTCAGAGATACCTTGACCTTATTATGAATCAGGACGTAAGAAATACCTTTGAAAAAAGGTCACAGATACTTAAAGAAATCCGTTCTTTCCTTGCAGAGAAGGACTTTATGGAGGTAGAGACTCCTCTTCTGGTTGAAAATGCAGGTGGAGCGGCTGCAAGACCATTTTTCACTCATTACAATGCACTTGATGAAGAAAGAAAGCTTAGAATCTCTCTTGAGCTTTATTTGAAGCGCCTTATAGTAGGTGGTTTTGAAAGAGTGTTTGAGATTGGACGAGTATTTAGAAATGAGGGTGTAGATACCAGACATAACCCTGAATTTACACTTATGGAGCTTTATCAGGCTTATACAGATTATAATGGTATGATGGATCTCACAGAGGAGATGTTTAGATATCTTGCTGAGAAGGTATGCGGAAGTGCCGTTATTACTTACAATGGAATAGAGCTTGACTTTTAGCAAGCCATTTAAGCGTATAACTATGCTTGATGCGGTAAAAAGAGTATTCAGGCGTTGATTTTAGTACAATCATCACAGATGAAGCGGCTAAGGCTATAGCTAAGGAGAAAGAATATTGCTTTTGAGCCTCATCACAAGAGAGGCGATATCATCAACCTTTTCTTCGAGGAATTCTGTGAGGAGAAGATGATACAGCCTACCTTTGTTATGGATCATCCTATTGAGATTTCACCTCTTACCAAGAAAAAGCCGGGAGCAGAGGACAGAGTTGAGCGTTTTGAGCTTTTTCATCAATACCTGGGAGATGTGTAACGCTTATTCAGAGCTTAATGATCCTATCGATCAGAGAGAGCGTTTTGCTGCTCAGGATGCACTTGCTGCAGCAGGCGATGAAGAAGCCAACCACACTGATGAGGACTTCCTTACAGCACTTGAGTATGGTATGCCTCCTACAGGCGGTATCGGTTACGGTATGAGACAGACTTGTAATGCTCCTTACCGATTCAGCTTCAATTAGAGATGTACTCTTATTCCCTACCCTTAAGAGTCTTAACCCTGATAAGAAGACCTCTTCATCAGTAAGCACAGAGTCAAAGCCTGTAGAGAAGATTGATTTCTCAAAGGTTGAAATAGAGCCGCTTTTTGCAGATGCAGTGGACTTTGAGACTTTCAGCAAGTCTGATTTTAGAGCTGTTAAGGTAAAAGACTGTGTAGCAGTACCTAAGAGTAAGAAGCTTTTACAGTTCACCCTTGATGATGGTACAGGCACAGACAGAACAATTTTAAGCGGTATTCATGCTACTATGAGCCTGAGGAACTGGTTGGAAAGACTCTTGGTAGCCATTACCAACCTTCCTCCAAGAGCTATGATGGGAATTGAGTCCTGTGGTATGTTACTTTCAGCTATTCACAGCGAAGAAGGAGAGGAGAGACTTAACCTTCTTATGGTAGATAACAGGATACCTGCTGGTGCTAAGTTGTACTAGTTAGAAGAATTTGTAATTGGTGTCATGTGTATTAAACTAAATAAAATGTAATATATAAGACTGCTCCATAGCTAAAAAGATAGCTGTGGACGGTCTTTTTGTCAGTTGACAAACAATCAAAAAAATATTATAATAAAAACTGACTGAAGTCAGTCAATAAATATGAGGTAGAATTTACATAGCAAAAAAACTAAAGAAGAAAGACGCAATGAAATCATTGAGACAGCTGGAAAGCTGTTTGAGGAGAAGGGATATGAGCAGACACAAGTACAGGATATTGTCAATGAAATTGGAGTAGCAAAGGGACTTTTTCTATTATTACTTCAAGTCAAAAGATGAAGTAATGGAGGAGTTGGCAGATAGATATGCAGACGCGATAATAGATGCTGTCAACAAATTGATATATAAGGATATAAGCACCTTTGACAAAAATCAATCGTATTTTTTTCAAATTTTTATTGATTCGGCAGAAAAAAGTCTGGCATATTTATGGGAATCCTAAATGTGAAAAACGGTATAACACACGAGAGGATCAATGTTGGGAAAAAATGGTTCCTCTTGTAACAGAACTTATACTTTCTGGAAATGATAATGGAGAATGTAACTGCAGTGATCCAAAGTTTATCACTGAGTTTTTGGTTTCAGGATTGTTTAATATCATGAATCAAATTTCTCCAGAAGAGAAGATCGATTATTTGAAGGAAAAAAACTACCAACTATCAAGACAATGATTCTTAAACTATATAATTTTTGCTGAACAGAAGGAGAGCAAATGAGTAGATATTACGTATACACAGAATTAACAAATGCCATTGAACAGAGCGATGCTAGTAGGCATTCTGCTGGGATTAGCAATAAAAGAAATAGACATGATATTGTATTCTTTACATAGCGAGGTGAATATATTGAAAACAGTTACATTTGAGAATGTATCAAAGACATATAATGTTGGTGACAGCGAAGTAACGGCACTTGATCATGTCAGCTTCAGCATTGAAGACGAAAGTGTCACTGTGATTTTAGGACCGAGCGGATCCGGAAAAGAGTACGATGCTCAATCTTATAGGTGGTATGGATAGAGCCTCATCTGGGTGCATACGGGTGTCAGATACCGATATCTCAAAAGCTCAATGAATTTGAACTAACCGAATACAGAAGGAAAAAAGATAGGATTTGTTTTCCAGTTTTACAATCTGATACCATCACTTAATGCGCTAGAGAATGTCAGTATTGTGGCTAAGATGACGCCACATTCGTTTGACGCAAAGGAAATGATCCGTAGTGTCGGGCTGGAGGATAGATGTCAGCATTTTCCTGATGAACTTTCAGGCGGAGAAATGCAGCGCTTGTCTATCGCACGTGCCATATGTAAAAAAATCCTGACATTCTTCTCTGTGATGAGCCAACAGGGGCTCTGGACAGCGCTACAGGGAAGGAGTGTACTTCAACTTCTTACGGATATGGCCAGGAAATATAACAAAACCGTAATCATAGTGACGCATAATGCTTCTATTGCGCTATGCGCTAATGAAGTGATACACCTAAAGGACGGTAGGATCGAATTTTCTGAGAAAAATGAAAAACCTTTGAAGGTTGACGAGGTAAACTGGTAATGGGTACACTGTTTCGTAAAATGCTTCGTGACATCTGGCGACTGAAATCTCAGTTCCTGTCGATATTTATCATGTGCGCTCTTGGAATGCTGATATACTCAGGTATCGAGGGAGTATGGAACGGTATGGAGCAGGAAGAGACTGCCTATTTTAAGGATTCAAATCTGGCAGATATCTGGATCAATGGTCTCGGATTTGACAATGATGATATTGGACAGATCAAAGAGCTTGATGGGGTAAACGAAACCCAGCTTTCCGCTGTAGAAAGCGCATATCTGGATAGCGATTCCAATGTCAATATCTGTCTTATATCCAACAAAGACAATAAAATATCAAAGCCTTTATGTATTAACGGAAATGAATATAAGCCAACAGAAGACGGCATCTGGCTGGATAAAGATTATGCAGACAATAAGAAAATCCATGTTGGTGACCAGATTCAGATATACTACGGTGAAAAAAAGTCAAAAAGTTAGAAGTTAAAGGGATTGGTCTACAGCCCTGAGTATATCTGCTATACAGGTTCATCTACATCCACGGTGCCAGATCATTCGAAATATACCTATGGATTCATATCAGCAGATACTCTTTCTCAGATAGTCCCTAATGCAGCCTATAATCAGATAAAAATTACTACAGATAATATAACTGACGTGGATTCACTGCGCTCAGATTTGAAAACTATTCTAGGTGATAAATATATGATGTGTTATGACAGAACGGAATACACACCTGTATCTTCATACATAAATAAGATCGGGCAGATAAAAAAGATGTCTGTCATGTTTTCACTCGTATTTTTTCTTCTGGCACTCCTTACCATTTACACAACTATGACAAGAATTGTCAGGAAGCAGCGTACACAGATCGGAATATTAAAGGCGCTTGGTTTTCATCCTCTTCAGATCCAGCTACATTATGCTGTTTACGGACTTGTCATCAGCATTCCGGCAGCATTACTGGGCTACGAGCTTGCACCATATACAGTAACCCCTGTCCTTCTTTCTCTGCAGAAAAAGTTTTACAGCATGCCTGAATGGTCGGGGCGTAATTCGTATTATTCAGTAATCCTTATTGTACTGCTTATCACTATCTGTGCCTTATCTGCCTGGATTTCATCGCAGATCCATCGTAGTTGAGACACCGGCTGATTTGCTCCGTGATTCTGGCAGGCAGAGTCAGAAAAAGGTCTTTGCTGAACATTTTAAAGTTCTGTGGAACAGACTGAGCTTTGACTGGAGATGGATCATCCGAGATGCAGGACAGAACAAAATTCGTACAGCAATAGGAATTGTAGGCGTTTTAGGGAGCATGATGCTTCTGATGGCAAGCTTCGGATTAAAAGACACTATCAACATCGTAAACAGTGAGATTTATGGCAGGCAATACACTTATTATGAAAAGTTAAATCTCAGTATGTCTCCAACAGAGGATGAAGTCAAAAAAATAGAATCTCTTCTGTCAGGCGACTGTCAGTGGGTAAGCGAACAGTCATCGTGAGGCAAAAAGCTCAATGTCTGTTCATTCTGAAAGTCTGTTTATTATTGGTCAGGGTTATTTTTTCACGACATATGATACTGATGGAAATGTGCTGGAACTGCCTGAGGATGGAATAATTCTATCCAGTTCTTCAGCCAGGGATCTGAATGTGAAAGAAAACGGATTTATCAGCGTACTTATAGCGGGAAAGAGAAATTATCTGAAGGTCTCCCAGATAGCAGATATAAACAGCCCTCAGGGAATATTTATGTCGCAGTCATACTGGGAATCGCTTGGCAATACATTTACAGCCAGCGCATTATTGGCAGATGACAACATGAATCTGGGCGATGTGAAGCAGATGTCTGTTATCAAAGATTCAGTCAAATTGAAGAAACAATACAGTGAGTCCGAGGAATTGTTAGACAGCGTTCAGGGAGTAATCATACTTCTGATTGCAGCAGCCATTCTTCTAAGTGTTGTGATCCAGTATAATCTCGGATTATTGAACTTTACAGAAAAATACAGAGAATATGCCACACTTCGTGTTCTCGGCAGTTACAATACAGATATAAAAGAGTCTTATCTTTAAAAAGCAGTCTGATCCCCATGGTGACAGGGTGGATAATTGGCTCGATTGCTGGGTGGTATTTTCTTGGACTATATGTTAGAACAGTCTCAACAACCATGATTTCATATTCACCTCATTTACGATTGATATCATATATAATTGTTTCATTGATCGTCGTAGGCTGCTCTCTTTTGATCCAGCTTATGGTATGCAGGTTAACAGCACATATAGATATGGTCGAATCGTTGAAGTCGGTCGAATAAAATGTTGTCTTAAGAAAAAATAACCGCCGTCTGCGGATATTTAAAATCCGGTGCGAGATTACCGCACCGGGTTAATCTGCAGTGCGCCTAGCGGTGCACGTTTCTAAGTCGATGGCGAAGTATTCAATACAGCCATTCAAAGATATATTCAAGATCCCGACAAGGTTACTGCGAGATTGATGAAATATGCGAAGCAACTTCAAGTGGAAAAAAAGGTGAGGGAGGTTCTGGGGGTATGGCTTTTGAAAAGATTGTAACCGCAAAAAAGTAAAATGTGGAATTAAAAGAATGCCTACTGATAGCTATTTTTATCTCTTAGTGGGCATGAAAGTGGTCAAGTGGTCAAGTCAAGTGGTCAAGTCAATCAAAAGGTGATTGAAGTTTAATTGATAGATTATGGTATACTGAAATAAAAGCAATGTAAAGTGATATTACAAAAGTTAAGGAGACACAAAAATGTCAAATTCAAAAAGATAGAATCATGCATGAGATAGAAGCAGAAAAGGCTTCGTAGGGAAAAATCTCACTGTGGAAGAATTAAAGAAAGCCTACAATAAACTGGCAGAGCAGGATTTCCCAGACACAGAGAGAATTAGATTTATAGCTGACTTAGGGGATAGCAGGAAATTGCTTATCACTATGAACTTATTTGTAAAGACCGGGAAGAGGGTAATAGGCTTAAATATATCAAGCAGTTTTTGACAGGCACGGAAAAAGAAGGGCTTGAGTTTTTGCTTTGTGAACTTGATAAAACTGAGGATGAGGAAGAAAAGGTAAATTTAGCTTATCTGATGGCGGAAAAATCTTTCTAAAATGAAACACAGAGATTTTTACATAGATTTTTGCGATAGGTTAAATCCTATACTAGCCTCACTTTTAGCAACAAAGGATAGTAAGCTTAGGCAGAAGGTAATCATAGCCTTTGGCTGGGTTGGATCCGAGAGAGAAGCAGATATCTTATCAAAGCGGATGCTTACTGATGAAGATGAGCTTTGCAGAGCTATGGTCAGCTTCAAGTCTTATGCAAATGTCATTTCATAGGGTAAATGCAGAGACAATATGTAAGCTTTCGGCTAAGACATTTGTGCAAGCGATTGAAGCTGAGAAAGATATCGAGGCTTCTGCGATAATGATAGAAGCGGCGCAGACTTTGTTTAGAAAGCGCTGGCTGCGAACATCTGATATAGATAATACGGATGATGAAAAAGTAGAAAAGGCAAGAAAATCCGCTGTAAAGTTTTTAAGTAAGTATGATATAATGGTACAAGTGTATAGCACTCAATGTACTGAAAGATATAATGAATAAGATCCATAAGGAAGAATATGAATTTAGTGCTTATATTGAAATGTGAACACTTAATTAATATGGTTTGCAGTATGGAGTATGAATTTCGGAAGGTAAATCTGTATGGATAAGATAGAGAAGAAAAGGCAGAACGATAAAGACATCGTAGCATTTATGATAAGGTGGTATTGCAAAAAGAAGCATGGGATTAAGGAGGGCTTTGTCCTTTCTGCAAGGAGTTACATGACTATGCTATGTTTCGTATAGACCGTTGCCCCTTTTATGGAGACAAAGACATTTTGCTCAAACTGTAAGTCGCACTGCTACAGTCCTGAGATGAGGGGTAAAATCAAAGATGTAATGCGGTTTTCAGGACCAAGACTACTGCTTAGTCATCCGATTTTAGCTATCAGACATGCAATTGATACAATTAAGAATAAAAAGAAGAGGGAAATAATGACGATAGAGAGGTTTTTATGAAAGGCCTTGATCACAGCTATTATTATGAGGGGCTATGCCACTTATAAGGCGGATGAATTATAAAATAGATTACAAAAAGAAAAAGTGACTATCACAAGTTTAGACAGTCACTCTTTTTAATCTGCGCTAAAAACTATTTGCCTAGATTACAGACATTATTTAGAAGCCTTGGTATTTTCCAAATCTAATATAAAGGTATGTTCTTTTTCGCCATAATGCTCATTATCTACCCAGATACCGGTCTTGTCAGTAAGATTGTAGACAACGCTGTGGATGGTTAAGGAGTTGCTATCCTCATTATTCATCCCTCTGCGGCCAACTATTGCAAGAGTTTTCATTCCTTCCTCTTCATCTGTAAGCACACCACCCTTTGGTGCAAGAGCAGCCTCAAGCATCTTAAGGCGGTCAACTCCGTGCGCCTCCTTTTCAGGTACATCTTTATAATAACCGTCTGAAAGTATGTAGTTGGTAATTATCTGATAGTTGCCATCCTTAACAGGATCATTGTAGATAATATTTAGCTTTCTTTTCTGGAAGCATCGTTGTCGGTAGAATCGGTACCATTTACCCATTCTAAGATAGCACTTTTTACCTGTAGCATCTGCAATCATATAGTGATAAGAGGTCTTGGCTGAGTCGATGCAGATCATATTTTTGAATCATTTCAACTGCCTCATCAACATTATCTGCATAGTCAAGAACCATTCTAAGCATGGTGGTACTTGTAAGGTCAGGCTTATCGGTATTTACATCGGTAGGAACGGTCTTTTCACCCTGATAAGACATAAATATACCGCAGCTTACCCCGGCATCATTTACTCCGTCAAGAGGGGCGTAGGGAGCTGCAAGACAGAGAATCTTATCTTTTAAGCCTGTGATACCTGTATCGATGTTAACGCTGACAAACTGAAGGTCAACAGTTGAAACTGAAGAATGTCTGCCCCGCCGGGATTGGTATGGACTATCATAGTATTCGTCTTCTTAAAATCATAATTGCGTCCGAAAATGCGCTTGCCGTCTGAGGTTGAAGCTGTAAAAGCTGAGCAGGCAATTTCAGAATTTTTAATCTTCATAGGGATAATGCCCTTGGTAATCTTCCCGGTTATGAAGCTTATAAGCTCGGTATCATTCTTAGCACCGTTCTCTTTAAGGAATTCATCAAAATAATAATCTCCGGATACCTTCATTGTGTAGACAGCTCCATCATCATGCGCCGGATTGGCATCACTGATTTTTCTCTTTATGGAGGCCACACTTGATATCTCGTTGTGCCAGAGTGCAAATACAGCAATTAGAAGAATGATAAATATACATGCTACCACTATGAAAAAGCCGGAAATAAGCCTGACAGGTTTCTTTTTTGTATTCATTTTAACTCCTTTTTATTGATTTAATCGCATCAACGGGTTACAATAATGTTGTAGACACCTGTTGATTTGACTAGATTATTATACTTTTGTAAAAATAATCTATCAATCATCAATCAACTTGCAGGTGTTGATTAAAACAACAAATGTAACAACAATGTTGATAAAATGGAGAGCACTATGGATGTAAGAGTTAAGTTGACTAAGAAAAATGATATTTGAGGCTTTTTAAAGCATTCTAAAGAATAAGCCTATAGCCAAAATAACTGTTAAGGGAAATCTGCACTGCCGCAGATATTAATAGAACAACATTTTATAAGTACTATAAGGATACCTATGATTTGTTGGAGCAGATAGAAGATGAGCTTATTGACAATTTGCAGGCTAACTTAGAGCACGTTGACAAATCAAGCCTCTCGGACATATTCACCATAATTCTAACTGATATATCTGAAAAGAGAGTTTTATGTCACCCTGTTTTCTGAAAGTCAGGGCAAGGTATTTCGTGAAAGGCTGTTTTCGCTTTGCTATGAAGATAATAAGAAAGTATTACTTGAGTATTTCCCAGGCTTCCTGAAGATAAGCAGGAATGGGTGTATTATTTTATAGCAGACGGCTGCAATAGTGTCTTGAGGCAGTGGATACACGGTGGGTTTAGGCAGTCTATAGAAGAAATGGTGGATTTTTGCAGAAGTTGATAGATGCGGTAAATAAAATGTACAGGATTGGACTAATATGTTGTGTATGTGACAAGGTAATAAGTTCTCTTGTAAGCAAAACATCAACAGAATCTTTATACTTTTTGACACTTGTATCATAAAAAAACTTTTAGTTGAAATAATTATATGGTATAATGAACTTTGTTATTGAATTAATCTTAAAAGATGATTAGTTGGTGAAATATTTTTAATTTTTGGAGGATGGGTTAATGTCAGATTTTTAAGGCTAAAGGTATATATTTAGGACATAGTGGATTTTTGCTTGAGCTTGAGAGTGCAACTCTGATTTTCGATTGGTATCAGGGAGACATTCCGCCTATCAGGGAGAGAAACCACTTACATATTTGCAAGTAATATCAACCAGGATCACTTCAGGCCTGAGATTTTGGCGCGGTTGAACAGCTTCCCCATGCAGAGATTTTTCATAGGATACGACCACTCTATCCCGGAGGTTGACACATTTTTAGACGGTCTTCCTGAGAAAAATACAAGACCATGTAAGCTGCTTTGGTGGAGATGCAAGGCTTTACTCTGAGAACGGAGAAATGCTTGTTACATCAATTCCTGCTACAGAGATGGGAGTTGGTTTTATAGTTGAAATAGAGGGTAAAACCATTTTCCATGCCGGAACTCTCTACCTCAATCAGACTGCTTCAGAAGAAGAATATAACAAAATGGTATCAGAAAATGTCTTTAGAGCATCCTGACTTAAAGTATTGCTGATTATGAAGCTTTATCTTGACCATTGCGAAGATGAATTTGAAAAATGCACTGATAAAAATAAAAAGGAAGAACATTTGATTTTGCTATGCTTCCGCTTGAACCGAAGTTTGGAGATGTGGGAGAGAGAACAATAAAGAGGTACATGGAGGTGGCTAATTACAAGACTTGGGCTCCTATTCAGCTTCATGGAATGTATGAGGTGGTTGATGAGTTTGTATCAGATTATCCGGAGTATGCTAAGAATATGATAGGTGTTACTACGAAAGCTGGGGTAAAAACAGTCCATTAAGTCCGGTGAGAAATTCACTTTTAATTAAGTCTTTGGTTGACTGCGAGTTAAGAAAGGGAGATTATGATTACTATATATGGAAGTATGATGTGTCCTGACTGCCAGAACTGTAAATATAATTTTGACAGATACGGAATAGAGTATAAATTCTTGGATGTGCATACCAACTTACAGTACTTAAAAGAATTTCTAAAATACCGCGACACCAATCCTGTTTTTGACAGACTTAAAAAGGTCTATGATATCGCCTATCCTGCGTGCATTGATGAGGATGGAACCGTGTTTACAGACTGGGAGACCTACCTTAGAAATAAAGGATTAGATCCTGTGTACTTAGCATAACTAAGTTGGGTTCTGCTTAGACGTGAGATATTTGCATAGATGCACCTTTTTAGGGTGCATCTTACTATATCGGCAGGTTTTAAAAATTTCTTTAATAAATCTTTAAAAAAGTTGTTGACAAATATGTCGAAACTGTGGTATCATACTATCCGTTGCCCCACAAAAGACTACTTGATATAAACTAAAAAATCTAGTATACAAGCGGTTTGTAAGGCAAAGAACCTTGATAACTAAATAGTGAGACAATCTTGAAAATTCAAACGAACGCGTATAAGTAGTAATACTTGTACACCTTTTAAAAAACAGTAAAAATTTATTGACTTTAGCCGGTCGATAACGGAATGAGCAAAGATTAAAGTCAGCTCATTTTGAACGAGGCAAACACTTTTTATGAGAGTTTGATCCTGGCTCAGGATGAACGCTGGCGGCGTGCCTAACACATGCAAGTCGAACGGAGATTACAGACGGAAGTTTTCGGATGGAAGACTGTAATTTTAGTGGCGGACGGGTGAGTAACGCGTGGGCAACCTGCCCTATACAGGGGGATAGCAGCTGGAAACGGCTGGTAAGACCGCATAAGTCGGCGAGACCGCATGGTTTTGTCGGGAAATGAGCAATCAGGTATAGGATGGGCCCGCGTCCGATTAGCCAGTTGGCAGGGGTAAAAAGCCTACCAAAGCAACGATCGGTAGCCGGACTGAGAGGTCGGACGGCCACATTGGGACTGAGACACGGCCCAAACTCCTACGGGAGGCAGCAGTGGGGGATATTGCACAATGGAGGAAACTCTGATGCAGCGACGCCGCGTGAGTGAAGAAGTATTTCGGTATGTAAGCTCTATCAGCAGGGAAGATGATGACGGTACCTGACTAGAAGCCCCGGCTAACTACGTGCCAGCAGCCGCGGTAATACGTAGGGGCAAGCGTTATCCGGATTTACTGGGTGTAAAGGGAGCGCAGGCGGTTTGGCAAGTTGAGAGTGGAAGCAGGGGCTCAACCCCTGACTGCTCCCAAAAACTGTTAAACTTGAGTATGGGAGAGGCAGGCGGAATTCTAGTGTAGCGGGTGAAATGCTTAGATATTGGGAAGAACACCGGTGGCGAAGGCGGCCTGCTGGACCAAAAACTGACGCTGAGGCTCGAAAGCGTGGGTAGCAAACAGGATTAGATACCCTGGTAGTCCACGCTGTAAACGATGAATACTAGGGTGCTGGGAGGCATAAGCCTTTCGGTGCCGTCGCAAACGCATTAAGTATTCCACCTGGGGAGTACGTTCGCAAGAATGAAACTCAAAGGAATTGACGGGGACCCGCACAAGCGGTGGAGCATGTGGTTTAATTCGACGCAACGCGAAGAACCTTACCCGGTCTTGAGATCCTCCTGAATACGGAGTAATGTCTGTAGTCCTTCGGGACAGGAGAGACAGGTGGTGCATGGTTGTCGTCAGCTCGTGTCGTGAGATGTTGGGTTAAGTCCCGCAACGAGCGCAACCCCTATTTTTAGTAGCCAGCGGTTAGGGCCGGGCACTCTAGAAAGACTGCCGAGGATAACTCGGAGGAAGGCGGGGATGACGTCAAATCATCATGCCCCTTATGACCGGGGCTACACACGTGCTACAATGGCAGTTACAGAGGGAAGCGAAGGCGTGAGCCGGAGCGAATCTCAGAAAGGCTGCCTCAGTTCGGATTGTAGTCTGCAACTCGACTACATGAAGCTGGAATCGCTAGTAATCGCGAATCAGAATGTCGCGGTGAATACGTTCCCGGGTCTTGTACACACCGCCCGTCACACCATGGGAGTCGGAAATGCCCGAAGTCAGTGGCCTAACCGCAAGGGAGGAGCTGCCGAAGGCAGGTCTGGTGACTGGGGTGAAGTCGTAACAAGGTAGCCGTATCGGAAGGTGCGGCTGGATCACCTCCTTTCTAAGGAAGAAGAAGTAGAGATTGTCTTACTATCTAGTTATCAACGAGATAACTTAAATACGTCTGGTGGCGATGCGTCCAGGGGTCACACCCGTTCTCATCCCGAACACGAAGGTTAAGGCCTGGGCGGCCGATGGTACTGCACTGGAGACGGTGTGGGAGAGTAGGTGGCTGCCAGACATTGTTTCTCTCAACGAGCTTAAGGCGAAGTCGTGAAGCGAGTCTAGAAAACAAGTCGTTCTTTCGAACATCGTGAGAAAGAACTTCATCTAATACACTCTACACTCTTCGAGTAAGAGCGAAGCTCGAACGGAAGTAACTAAACTAAAGTTGGTGCAAGCTTAGATATGGGTGGTTAAGCACATAAAAATACCTAAACTTCAATTAGTGATTTGATGTAATCAATAACTAGATAATAGTTGTTAGTTGGTTGTATCAAATGACTGATTGAAAAAGTCAGTCAAATGTACCTTGAAAACTGCATACCGAACAAATATTTATGCAAGTATAGCTTTTGATGATTTAATCATTAGAGATATACAGCTAGATATGAAACAACATCGAGAAATTGTTTTCTTGACAAACAAGAGTCGAAGACAAATGTTAATAGAGAACGATAAAACAATGTATTTATTAAAAAAATATTTAATACTGATACGCTAGTCAGTGTTAAATTAAAGAGAACCATAATGAGTTATCTAAAAATACCGTTGAGATGGGTCACTCGCAGAAATGCTTCGCATTTCCTGCTCGTGATAGGCGTTTCGTAGAAACGCCTCCTCCATGACACACACCGTCGTCTGCAAGCGAGCTTGCGCCGCCGGAGATGTACCGTGTAGCCTTCCCATCTCAACTAAGGTCAAGTTACAAAGGGCGCAGGGCGGATGCCTTGGCACCAGGAGCCGAAGAAGGACGTGATAAGCTGCGAAAAAGCTGCGGGGAGGAGCAAATATCCATTGATCCGCAGGTATCCGAATGGGGAAACCCGGCAGAAAGAACTTCTGTCACCGTATGATGAATCCATAGTCATACGGAGGGAACCCGGCGAACTGAAACATCTAAGTAGCCGGAGGAAGAGGAAGAAACATCGAATCCCTAAGTAGTGGCGAGCGAAAGGGGACGAAGCCCAAACCAAGGATTTATCCTTGGGGTTGAGGACCACATACGAAGAAGCAGTAGGTAGCAGAACGGTTTTGGGAAAGCCGGCCAAAGAGAGTGAAAGCCTCGTATGCGAAACAGACTGTGATTCAGTGGTATCCGAGTACTACGGGACACGAGAAACCCCGTAGGAAGCAGGGGACCACCCCCAAGGCGAAATACTACCTGGTGACCGATAGAGTATAGTACCGTGAGGGAAAGGTGAAAAGAACCCCGGGAGGGGAGTGAAAGAGAACCTGAAACCCTGTGTCTACAAGCTGCGGAAGAGTTATTCTATGTGCTTACCTACTCTTACGAAAATTACTTGTCTGTGAACTCAGCTACATCGTCAACATACTCGCTGTAGACAACTACAGCTGCGTGTGTTTCCTTGTATCTGAGCCCACATTCTGCGTAATTCAGTATCGTAGAAGTAGGCAAGCACATAGAACGCTCGACCGTGTACTTTTTGTAGAACGGTCCGGCGAGTTGCCGTTGCTGGCAGGTTAAGTACTTAAGGTACGGAGCCGAAGGGAAACCAAGTCTTAATAGGGCGGTAAGTCAGTAACGGCAGACCCTGAAACCGGGTGACCTACCCATAAGCCAGGATGAAGTCTGCGTAAAAGTGGATGGAGGTCCGAACACACGTCTGTTGAAAAAAGGCGGTGATGAGCTGTGGGTAGCGGAGAAATTCCAATCGAACTCGGAGATAGCTGGTTCTCCCCGAAATAGCTTTAGGGCTAGCCTCGGTATAGTCTAATGGAGGTAGAGCACTGAATCGCTGCAGGGGGCGTCAAAAGTCTACCAATGCGTATCAAACTCCGAATGCCATATAGATGTTTACCGGGAGTCAGACTGTATGAGATAAGTCGGACAGTCAAAAGGAAAACAGCCCAGACCATCTGCTAAGGTCCCAAAGTGTATGTTAAGTGGTAAAGGATGTGGGGTTTCGAAGACAACTAGGATGTTGGCTCAGAAGCAGCCATTCATTCAAAAGAGTGCGTAATAGCTCACTAGTCGAGAGGTCCTGCGCCGAAAAATGTCCGGGGCTGAAACATAACACCGAAGCAATGGAACATACCGCAAGGTATGTTGGTAGAGAGCATTGATAACACGAAGAAGCGGTACCGTAAGGAGTTGTGGAGAGTTATCAAGAGAATGCCGGAATGAGTAGCGAGATGAAGGTGAGAATCCTTCAGGCCGTATATCCAAGGTTTCAGGGTAAAGCTGATCTTCCTGCAGGAAGTCGGGACCTAAGCTCAGGCTGAGAAGCGTAGGCGATGGACAACTGGTTGATATTCCAGTACCTCTGGCTGTCAGAAATGTGGGGACACGGAAATTCAGGAAGTGCCTGTAAAGGATTCAGGTGCAAGCATGGTTTATGCCGGGCAGGCAAATCCGCCCGGGTAAGTGGACTGTGTGACGCGGACCGAAATATAAGTAGGGAAGCTTCTGGGAGAGCCGTCGAGAAAAAGCCGCTATGTGCAGCCAGAGCCCGTACCGTAAAACCGACACAGGTGGATGGGGAGAGTATCCCAAGGCCGGCGGGAGAAGCATTGTTAAGGAACTCGGCAAAATGGCCCCGTAAGTTCGCGATAAGGGGTGCCTGTAGAGATACAGGCCGCAGAGAATAGGCTCAAGCAACTGTTTAGCAAAAACACAGGTCTATGCGAAACCGTAAGGTGATGTATATGGGCTGACGCCTGCCCGGTGCTGGAAGGTTACGGGGAGTGCTTAGGAGCAATCCGAAGGTACGAACTTAAGCCCCAGTAAACGGCGGCCGTAACTATAACGGTCCTAAGGTAGCGAAATTCCTTGTCGGGTAAGTTCCGACCCGCACGAAAGGCGTAATGATTTGAGCGCTGTCTCAACAATGCACCCGGTGAAATTGAAGTACCAGTGAAGATGCTGGTTACCTGCGCCAAGACGGAAAGACCCCATGGAGCTTTACTCCATCTTGGTACTGGGATTAGATATATGATGTACAGGATAGGTGGGAGACTAAGAAGCAGGGACGCCAGTTTCTGCTGAGTCAATGTTGGGATACCACCCTTCGTGTATCTGGTTTCTAACCTTTGCCCGTTATCCGGGCAGGGGACAATGCCAGGAGGGGAGTTTGACTGGGGCGGTCGCCTCCGAAAGTGTATCGGAGGCGCTCAAAGGTTCCCTCAGAATGGTTGGAAACCATTCGCAGAGTGTAAAGGCAGAAGGGAGCTTGACTGCGACACCGACGGGTGGAGCAGGTACGAAAGTAGGACTTAGTGATCCGGTGGTATGTAGTGGGAAATGCCATCGCTCAACGGATAAAAAAGCTACCCTAGGGGATAACAGGCTTATCACTCCCAAGAGTTCACATCGACGGAGTGGTTTGGCACCTCGATGTCGGCTCATCGCATCCTGGGGCTGTAGTAGGTCCCAAGGGTTGGGCTGTTCGCCCATTAAAGCGGTACGCGAGCTGGGTTCAGAACGTCGTGAGACAGTTCGGTCCCTATCTGGCGCAGGCGCAGGATATTTGAGGAGAGCCGTCCTTAGTACGAGGAGGACCGGGATGGACGAACCGCTGGTAGACCAGTTGCAGTGCCAGCTGCACGGCTGGGAAGCCAAGTTTGGCAGGGATAAACGCTGAAGGCATCTAAGCGTGAAGCCCCTCCAAGATAAGATATCCCATAGCGTAGGCTAATAAGACCCCTTAGAGGTATGAGGGTTGATAGGGTCAGTGGTGTAAGCGGAGTAATCCGTGTGCCTTCTGATACTAATAGGTCGAAGGCTTGACCAAAGTAAAGGGAAAGATGTTGATTCGGTTGCAGTTTTGAAGATATATGTAAAAAGGACACCTAGGGGTGTTCTTTTTTTTTAAAGGCATATAGAGGTGAAGTCAATAATAAAAATCCCTACTATATGCCCTGTTAAATTATAATAATTTATGATAATCTATGTAAAAAGGAGGGATTATGAAGACTATAGAGGTGAGCAATTTATGTAAAAAAATTTTTGAATATTATGAAAAGAGTGAAGGACTGAAAGGGTCATTTAAAAATCTATTCATTAGAAAAACTCATTAAAGAAGCTGTAAAAAACTTAAGCTTTTTCAATTGAGAGAGGTGAAAATAGTTGGATTTTTAGGTAAAAATGGAGCAGGAAAGACAACTAGTCTAAAAAAATTTTATCAGAATTTTATATCCAACTTCGGGTAAGGCAGAAATTCTTGGTTATACGCCTTGGGAAAGGAAAAATGAGTTTAAGAAAAATATCTATTATTATGGGACAAAAACCAGTTGTGGTGGGATTTACCGGCTGTTGATAGCTTGGAATTAAATAGACAGATTTATGATATAAAAAGATAATGATTATAAAAATAGACTTGAGGAAATGTCTGCGCTTCTAGGTGTAGAAAAAAACTCTTAAACATACAGGTTAGACGACTTTCCTTAGGAGAGAGAATGAAGATGGAAATAATAGCGGCTCTTCTACATCAGCCTGAGATATTATTTTTAGATGAACCTACTATAGGGCTCGATATTATTTCACAGAAAAAAATATAAGAAAATTTCTCAAAGAATATAATGATAAAAAAATAAGGTAACTATTCTACTCACAAGTCACTATATGGAAGATATCAATGATTTGTGTAAACGTTCAATAGTTATAAATAATGGTGAAATTATTTATGATGGCGAAACAGCGAAAATAAGGGATATTTTAGGCGAGAAGAAAATAATTAAGTTAATATTTAAGAAAACAAATAATTATGACTTTTTCTAAGTATGGAAAAAGTGAAAGACTTTACAAATAATCTAATGACATTGGAAGTCGATAAGGACAAATGTAATTATATTATGTCTCGCTTGTTAGCTGAATACGAAATTGAGGATTTTTGGTAGAGGATATTTCGATTGAAGATGGAGTTGCTTTATTATATCAGGGAGAAAAAATATAGTGGAGATAGACTATGAAAAATATATATATTGCTTTACAATGGGTATTTCAAAGGCTACTGAATATAGATTTGACTCAGCTATTTCGGTGCTTTATTTCCTATTTTTAATTCAGGTATCAATGTGGAAAGCTATTTATGAGACTACAGGAGATGGAATACTATATGGTTACACATATCATAAGATGTTGTTGTACACTTTTTGTAGGAGTAACTGCAAAATTCATTTCCACAGGTTTTTGAATGGGAAATAAATGATGATATTAAAAATGGAGGGTTGAATAAGTATATAGTTAAACCAATTAATTATTGTTATTATAGGGGAGCCTGTTTCTTTGGCGAAAAGATTTTTCTTTGTCAATCATATTTTTGATGATACTTGTGGTAATATCAGGTATATTTTAAAACCCTTTGGTTATTATGAAATAGATTTGCTTGGAATAGGACATTTTATTGTTGCTATATTATTAGCACTTGTATTAAACTTTGTAGTCTTTTTTATAGTAGGGTTATTAGGCTTGTGGTTCTCTGAGATATCAAGGATATTTCCCGCAATTAGTATAATAATTATGGTAATTAGTGGAGGAATATTTCCTCTCGATATTTTGGGAGAGAGTTTTAACAGAGTAATTTTATTTTTGCCATTTAAATATATGTTGCAGTTTCCGGTAGATATAATAACAGGAAAAGATATGACAATACCTATATATTTTTATTTATGGTACAAACTTTTTGGATTATTGTTTTTGGAATAGTCTCAGGTATTCTATGGAAAAAAATGGACTGAAGAAATACATTGCAGTAGGAGGGTGATAAATGTTAAATATTATAAAAAGATACTTAATTTTTAATTATTATGTTTGCAAAAATTCTCTGGCTGCACAACTGGAATATAGGGTTAATTTTTATCTTGGGAATGGCGGTGGAGGGCAGGATTTTTAGTTGTCAAACTGACTTATGTAATTCTTATATACAAGACAGGAGTAAATATAAATGGCATGAGCCCTGATTATATGCTGGTATTTATAGGTACTTATACTATAATGACAGGAATTTATATGTCGTTTTATACTAATTTTTGGAATCTTACAAACTATATCAGAGAAGGAACTTTGGACTTATATCTTACAAAGCCTGTGTCAGGACTGTTTTAGTAACTTTTAGGTATATTGATTTTGCAACTCCTATTCCAGCAGTAACTGCAGGCTTTATAATGTTGGGAATAGGGTGGAATAGATGTGGTTTTGATTTCAATATTCTTAATATAGGTATTTTTATAGGATGTTTGGCAATTGGCACAGTACTAACTTATTCTATATTTTTAATGCCGCGATTGCTTGGATTTTTGGACTATGTCCACTGGAGGGATTAGCTCAGATAAGTGATTCAGTATGGGATTTTAATAATATGCCAATGAAGATTTATAATAAGATTATTCAGGATATAGGTTGTTATATATTTCCTGTATTCTTAATTACTAATGTACCCGGCCTCATAGTAGGTGGTCATATAAGCAAAACACTTCTAATATGGTATTTTATGGCACCTGTTATTATGTTTTAATTTATGTGCTATAATGTGGAAGATGGGGATAAGAAGATACTCAAGTGCAAGCAGTTAAGATAGGTAGGTAAGATGGACAAAAAGAATATTTAGAGACAATCCTTCTTATATAGTAAAGGAAATTTGTGAAAGCAGCGAAATTTCATATAACAAAGCATTCAATGGACTTTTGTAGTAAAAAATGATTAGTAAAGTATAAAAAAATGGAGAAAAAGCACTTTGATGTTTTTATATTTTGTACTGTTTTAGAAAGATTGGGATTTTCTGCGGAGCATTTTGAAATACTTGTGCCTGACAAAGTGCACGAGTTTTTCTTATGGTTAAAAAAATGTTCGCGCCATATAGAAAAATCAGAACTGGCAAGCTTTTAGAACAGGGGATGAAGATTTTAAGCATATTCATCTAGTAAATGTTAAGATTCAGACTAGTTACAGAGATTATTTTATTTTACATATTAGAAAGATATCATAATAAAAATATGGATTTAGCATATGAATATATAAAAAAAGTCGTTGAATGCGACGGGACAAGACAGGGTCCATTTTATATGATACAAATCCGCTATTATCTGCATTTGAATGGCATTTATTTATTAATTGTGTGTGATATGGAGGATTTTGCTAAATATTGGAGCAAAAACAGAATTACAGTATAGATTATATGTAATATATTTAAAACAAGGTAAAGTTAATAATCGATGAAGACTTAAAAGGAGAATTCTCCCCAATTGCTCTCTTTATATTATATAAATATTGGGATAAACTAGCTTTAGATAAAAGACTTGGGATAGAAAAATACAATTAAAAATAATGGTTAAATCTTCAACAATTATTGGACTTCCAGCATTAATCGAGTACTTTATAAAGGATGTAGAGTCTTCATGTGAGGAAGAAGTATATACAAGAAAATATGGTGCATTACAAAAGATTTTTAAAATACGTTGGTGTTGATTCAACATATAATATAAGTAGACTATATGGGTATAGAATAAGGTATGTGGTCTTATCTGACTACCTAAAATTTAAAAGAAAAGAGTTATGTCTTACTTGTGAGAAAGTAAGTGAAGGTATATGTTCAGTTGAAAATTACAGAAAAATAGAAAGGGGAAAATTCATCCTAGTACTAAAAACTTAATTTCTCTAGCTAAAGATTAGAATTCACTTTTATATTTTTAAAAAGGAGATATTGAGTCTGGTAGATATAAGTATTACTTGTTGGCAAAAAGAATGTAGTAAACTCATAGCTACAAGTAAGTTCAAGTCTGTACAAGAGAGGATTTCAGAACTTAAAAATAATATTGATATACAAATATTGGATAATTTTAAATTTATAAATTTACTAGAAAACAAAAATGAAAGAAGAAACTAGAGAAAATAAAAATTGCTCTATTGCAAGAGGTATTTAATCAAGAAGACAGGTTGTCCAAATATCATATATGTGAATTAATTGACAATCAGGTCTTGAGCTATTTTGAGTACACTAATTGGAAAAAGACTGTATTAAGAGTCTTGAACTATTCCTTGAAAATGAAAAACAGAAAAAAATATGTAAATTGGTGTAATATCAAGGAAATAGTAAAAAGCACTTGTACATTTATATAAAGAAGGTGGAGAATATGATAAATTTAAGATTATTACCAGAAAAAGCATTGAAAAATGTTCGAAAGAAAATGATGTTAGTATTCTAGTGCCTTTGCTGGAAGATGTTGTAGAGGCAAATAAAAAGAAGAAGATGGATATTGTTCTTACAAGGATATTTTCTATATAGCTGAACTATACGAGTTATATGATGATAGCAGAAGAATTAGAAAAACTATTTAGTTAACCCATTACATTATTCACAATTTACGGGTTCATTAAATGGTCAATGTATACGATATATATATTGTCGCGTATATGTGAAAAAGTGTTAAATAAATTGCAAATTTGCCTGCAAAAGAATTTATTATTCGTATATTCAGGGAGGAATGATGTTTAATTTTACTAAGGATTGTTTTGTTGGTGCGGTTAGTATTGATAAATACAGAATTGAATATTTTGAAATATTGAACTATGCTCTTAAGAAGGATGCTTCAGATAGCGATTTGGAGAAGTTAAAGAGGGTAATAACCTGTCTGGAACAGTATTCTGGTAGTGGTTTTAAGGAAGAAGAAGACTACATGATCTGAAATAGTGGACAGAGAGCTTGAAGTACAGAAAAATGAGCATAAATGGTTCACTGATAAACTACAGGTAATCAAAAGTGAAGTTGGCAGTGTGGTAGATGAGACTGCAAAGGCAAAAGCTTGACGAAGTGATTAGATTTATGATTAAGTGGCTGTACAGCCATATTGTGAGTAAGGATACTCTTATTAGTAAGCCTGTTATTATATCTGAAAAGAAGGCTTCAAAGAAAATATTGAAGAAGAAAAGCGCAGATCCATTTGCATTTACAAGTAAATATCTGGTTGGAGTTAGCATTTATTGATGATGAACATAAAAAGGCTCTTTGAAATCATCAAAGAGGCAAACGATGTGATGCATAACGACTTTCTCTATGATAAATTTGACCAGATTAGTAATGTGCTTGGTGAGCTTGTTGAATATACAAAGGTCCATTTTGCAGATGAAGAGAAGTATATGGAGAGCATCAACTATGAGGGACTGGAAGACCAGAAGAGGGCACACTCTATGTTTGTGGAGAAAATTGAGAACATTAATCTTGATGATGTGGATGAAAAATCAGGATGAATATCTGACCGGACTCTTGAATTTCCTCTTGGATTGGCTGGCTAACCATATATTAAAGGCCGATAAGCTCATACCCGTTGTGGAACTTAAGTAAAAATATACTTTACTTATTTAATAATTTATGATAGAATAACCTGAGTGTGTATACACACATAGAATACTGCCGCGCAGTATATGGATACTCCGACCTTATACTTGGCGACAGCGAATCAATGAAAGGAGAATAATATGATAACAAAAGAGAAAAAAGCCGAACTTATTAAGGAATATGGCAGAACACCTGGAGATACAGGTTCACCTGAGGTTCAGATAGCTATCCTTACTGAGAGAATCGCATGAGCTTAACGCACATCTTTCTGTTAATGCAAAGGATCATCATTCAAGAAGAGGTCTTCTTAAGATGGTTGGTGCAAGAAGAAGACTTCTTGCTTATTATCAGAAGAAGGACCTTGAGGGATATCGTAAGCTTATCGTTCGTTTAGGACTCAGAAAGTAATAGGATTATTAACACACAACACACAAACACTGAAGGATGTCATTTTGGGCATCCTTTTTGCTTTCTTTTAAGATAAAAAACTAAAATATATATAAAAATGACACAAATCTATGCTATACTGTAGGACGTTGTAAGTTTACAAGGATGGGTATTGAAACTTAACTTCGCAACAGATTATAAGCATTATGAAAGGGATATCAGATGCAGAGTAGATTAAAACTGGCAGTAAAACTATCACTAGCTTTTATGTTTTTACTGCTATAAATAATTATACAGAAGTTTCAGCTATGGCAGCGAACAGAGTAATAAAAGTGAATAATGATGATTCTAAGGAAATACGAATAAAAAGAGGATGATTTTATTACTTTCGTACCTCAGGATAAATACAAAAAAGGGAAGAAGTCGTATTTTTTATTATTCACCTGAAAATGGAAAGAACCTTTTCCAGTTTGGCAATGGAAAATACTGGGTAAAATAAAAAGGGGCTTGCTTCTGTTGCCATCTCCGGAATGGATAGGCAGGGAAACCTGTTTTTATGGCAGAGTATAAAGCTTTATTATAGAAAAAGAAAGTAGTAGCAAAAAGTAAATAATGTTTCAGATAAAAAGCCAAATGCAAATGTCGGAAACAATAATGGACAGGGTAACGCAGGAAACAGCAATTCTAATACCGGTAACAACAATAACAGCAACAACAATAGATAATAATAATGGCAATAATGTGGGTAGTGGCAGCGCTGTCTATAATAACAATGTTATCCCTACACCATCATCACTGCAGAAGACACTTGCAGATGTTACCTCTGTAACGCTTGCACAGAACAGACTAGCAGCTAAAAGGACTAAAATAGGTGCATTTGACAATGAGGTTACAAGCTTTTAAGGTGGATGTTAACAGCAGAGTTGAACTTAGTGAGACTACCAATGCCAATGTAAGTGTGGTAAGTTCAAACCCTAATATGAAGGTGGCAGCCTATCTTGATGTGCTTTCAATAGATGTTTTACAATCCGGGAGTAAGTACACTTACAGTGAGATATCAATGGCAAGAAGTTTAATCTGGATGTAAATATTATCGATAATGAAATGTCATCTACTTCGATTGTATTGGCTGAGGGAGGCTCCCACCAGCTTAGAATACGAGGTGAGGGAGCGGGGAATACAGTATGGAGTTCAGCGAATCCAGCCATTGCAGAAGTTGATTCCAGTGGAAGAATAATAGGAAAAATCAAAGGGAAATACATTGATTACTGCCAAAGTTAACGGTAAGACTTTTGGATGCGTGGTTTCTGTGACTTCAGAACTTCGTAAAAAAATGTGGTAGAATGGGCTAGAGCTTATTCTTTAAGAAGTAAATACAGCCAGTCAAGAAGAATGGAAGAGGGCTATTATGACTGCAGCGCACTTGCGTGGAGAGCTTACAATAAGTTTGGCTTTAACATAATGAGCACCAATTACGCTCCGACAGCGGCAGCAATGGGAAAAGTACTATGACCAGAACAAAAAGATAGTAGAAGGCGGACTTTCGGATGCGAACATAAAGAATATGATGTTTGAACCGGGTGACCTTTTCTTTTATGGAAGGTTTTGTAAACAATGGAAGGTACAGAAATGTATACCATGTTGAAATAATTTCGGGTTATACATTTAATGGCTTTGACAAGAATGGTAATCCTATTATAGGAATTGAATTTGCCAACAGAAATCAGAGTGATCTAAGAGGTTTTGTAGGTAAACCATAAATAGGAGGGATAGATGGCATTAGGGTTTATATTTTATATGTTTTATTATATTTAGCTTTTTGGGCTGGATATATGAGAGTATATATTGTACATACAGTACTCATCATTGGGATAATAGGGGTTCTTATTTGGACCTATTTTGTCCGATATATGGAACAGGGGCAGTAGTTGCCACTCTGATATTTAATGAGATATTTAAGAATGGTGAAGCCAAGCTGTGGCAGATATTTCTTATATGTATGTTAGGTAGTGCGGTGATTGAGTTTGTGACTTCTTATGTGCTTGAAAAAGCTATTTCACGCAGTATGGTGGGACTATAGTGAGGTACCATTTAACATACAGGGTAGAATCTGTCTTCCCTGCATCAACTGGATTTGGCATAGCAGGTATATTTGTGGTAAAACATATATCTCCAGCTGTATTTGGACTGTTTGTAGATGTTCCTCCGTTGGTAATTGAAGGAATAGCAATGATATTGATTGCTGTACTTGGCGCAGATTTGGCACTTACCGTATCAGGACTTACAGAGCTTGTTAAGAAAATGGAGAAATGGGTGCAGAATTCGACCGCAGAATGGAAGCTTCTTATCAGGTGATAGAGGAAAAGAGACAGCTTATTACAGAAAAGTGGGAAGCGTACGAGAAGCTTACATCTGACAAGGTAAAAGAATATACGTCTACGATGAGTAAAGCTCAGCAAGCATGCTCTAAAGTATGAAACAGTTCAGGTCAAATGGAGCAGCTCAAATAGCAGGCAGAGTCAAGGAAACTATCGGCTTGTTGCCGGTAGTGGGAAATAAAAGGAAGATTAGCGATGAAAAATAATGAAGTCATAAAGGCTGAGGTAACAAGACTCCTGGATGGGATAAATGAGCACGAGCGTGTGCTTAGAATGAGGACCTTTATCCAGCACGGTAAGATAACTACCTATGACCACTGCTTTAGGGTGGCAGCAATGAGTTATAGAATTAACAAGATGTTCAAGCTTAACTCAGATGAGAAGGCACTGATAAGAGGAGCATTTTTACACGACTACTTTTTATACGATTGGCATAAAAAGAAAGCCAAATTCAAAAATCTAAAGGAATTTTTCAAGCTGCATGGATTTATGCACCCTAGTTATGCTGCCGCAAATGCAAAGCGTGATTTTGGAATAGGCGAAAAGGAAGAGAATATAATTAGGAGCCACATGTGGCCTCTTACAGTAACAAAGCTTCCTAAGTGTAGGGAGGCTGTTATTGTTTGTATTGCAGATAAGCTGACATCAGCAACCGAGACAATACTTAGATTCTAAAAAAGCCCTTAGATACAGTGGGAGTAAACCTTTAAGGTACCACCGCCATATCTAAGGGCTGATATTTTGACCTAATATAAACACTAAACCTGGATAAATCCCTGTCTATATCTCTTTAATCTTGTAGGAAAGTGTAACTCTATCTGTTCTATGCCTTTTTGTATCTTGCAAGAATTCTGTTCATAACTATATCAGCATTTTCAAAATTCACACAGGATAACATGAGGATGTACTGCGCTCCACTGTATTTGGATACGACATCACCGGTTCTAAGACTTATCTTAAGTATGCCGAGAACCTTTGACATATAGTCATCAAGCTTAGCAAAGTCAAGTGCCTTGGCGCTGTCTGCCTGAAGCGTTAAGAGGCAGAGATAGGTAGAAAGACCTAGACGCTCAAGTCTCCTCTTGGTTAACTGGTAAGTTTTTACAAAATAACCATATTCACAGAAGAAAGCACCTTCATCTGAAGAATTCTCCATGAGCTGCTCTTGGATTATAGCAAGGTCGGTCTCCATAGCCTTTTGTGTATCCATTATCTGGCTGTAAAGTGTCCTAAGCTCGTCTGATGGATTGACACCAAGGCATCTATAAAGCATATTAGTAGCATTATCATAGTGGTCAAGTAGCATCCTTGTAGCGGTCACATCTTATATACGCAAGAATAAGCAGGCAGTGAAGCTTTTTCATCAAGGTTGTCTATTTCTATAGCTTTAAGAATTACCTTTATAATTGTATCAAAATCATTGTTTTCTTCTAATAGCTCACAGAGGCTCTTTCACAGCTTCGAGATACATACTGTGGTACCTTGCACTTATAGGAATGGTCCAAACCTCTCCGGCAAGCTTAGGTATGAAATCTCCCTGATACAGCTTGAGGGCTTCCATATACCTACTTATCTTTTCTTCTCTCGAGAGTGATGCATTTTCAGCATCCTGAATAAGCCCTTCAAATAACTCACAGTCAAGAACTATCTCGAACTCAGGGTTCCACGAATACGCCCCTCTGCTTGAAAGAATGCATCCCTCTCCTTCAAGTCCAAGTGGCTTAAGCATTTCCCTAGTACGAAAAAGCTGAGTCTTAAGAGCATTCACGGGGTTATTGTTGTCATCTGACCATAATGAATCAATAAATCTGGACTGAGTAATCGCAGAATTATGATTCATAACAATAAAAGCAAGAAGATTCCACATCTTTTTGGAACGATTAATATCATCTGATACTGTCTTTCCGTTATATTCAATGCTGAATTTCCCTAAAACAGAAATATTCATTGTCATACGGCTACATCCCTCTCTGAAACATTCTTTATTTAAGTCTCATTATACAGTGTATACTATGGTTTGGCAACCACGAATTTTTGCACGAGTTTTTATATCTAATTGTAATATAAATATGATATAATTGCAAAATGTAATATAGATTAGTCTTGAGGATATATGGATAATATAAAAGTGGTTGTTTCTCCTGTAATAAAGCAGGATGGGAAGGCAGAAGATATTTATAAGCTTTTATAGATGAAGAGGATAAGAGAGAGGCTGAGGCAATTATACCGGGCTTAGGTTTTTATCAAGAACGTAGGATTTTCAGACGAAGAACTTGATGAATTTCAGGGAATTTCTTGAAAATGAACAGGAAATATACTAGAAACAGCAAAGACAATCAACCCTTTAGCTGAGTTTTTGGAAAAAGAAGTAGAAACTAAGCAGTCTTCGTATGATTCCTTGAATTAAATACTCAAAAATAGTATAATGATAGGGTACGATTTTTGGCTTAAGTGAGGTTAATTATGCGTTTTTAAAATATAAAAAGATAATGCATAGTGCAAGCTTTTCGGTTATGCTGTAGTATGGTTGTATTTACAACTAAAAAATCTGTAGCTACAGGCACAGAAAGTGCACATACTGTAGTAAAGGATACTACATCAGTAGTAGATAATGAGTCCTCATACAACAGCGAAGCGGCAGCTCGTCCGGAAGTAGCTTTAGGGACGGATAGCAGCGTATCAACATCTCTCTGCATCAAATGAGGAGGCAAAAGAAACAGATAGCAGTAATAATGCAGCGGGTATCAGCATACTTATGAAAAATGCTTATCCTGAGGTAAATAAGCTGGTAGAGGGAGTATCTTGAGGCACAGACTTAAAGTAGATAAGGCTGAAATAGCAAAGGCTGGTTGATAATGTAAACTATGCAGGCATAGAAGAACTGCCTAAGATAATGAAAAACTTTGAAAGTATCAAGCTGGATGATTGCTACACTATAGATGGCCCTGAGGAGAATGCAAAAGATGGTCTATGCGAAAGACTGAAATTAAGATAAAGGGCATAGATACCACTGCTTCCAGTATTGACGGCTTTTATGTAAGAGCTGATGAAGGGTGGTGATTATAAGATAATCTTATCACCCTTTTTACCTGATGAAGTTCAAAAATCATTGATGCTGATATCAAAAGAGATGATGTGAGTGCACTGCTTTCAGATGTAAACACCCAGTTTGCACGCGAAATTAAAAAGTGATAAAAAGCTTGCTGACTTCTTTTTCTAAACTACAGAATAGAGAAGCAGGGAAGTAATGAAGAGATAAAAGTATCAGACGGTAAGGATGATGCAAAGAGTGCTAAGCAGAAGAAAGAAAAGTCAGATAAAAAAGTCAAAAAGCAGCAAAAAGAACACAAAAAGTAAGAAGAGTAAAAAGAAGTAATTATGGTTCGGATAGCATAGGTGATTATGGAATCAATTAGGATAAATAAATATTTAAGTGAAGCTGGTGTTTGCTCCAGAAGAGAGGCAGACAGGCTAATCAAAGAGGGCAGGGTATCGATAAATGGAAGCCATGCCCTCTTAGGCTCTGTAGTAAGCGAGGGTGATGAAGTTCAGGTAGATGAGAACATAATCGTGGGAAGTGCAAAAAAAGTCCTTATAGCTTTCAATAAGCCAAGAGGTATAGTCTGCACTACAAAGGATCCAAAATCAAAAGATGTTAATATAGTAGAATACATCAACCATCCTGAGCGGATTTTCCTGTGGGTAGGCTTGATAAGGACCTCAGAGGACTCATTCTTCTTAGCAATGACGGAGATCTTTCTAACAGGATAATGAAGGCGAGAAACTACCACGAAAAGGAATATGAAGTAGAAGTAGATAGCTCATTTGACGATGAATTTCTTATGTCATCGAAGGAGTACCTATTCTTGACGCTGTAACAAGAAAGTGTAAACCCAAAGCGTACAGGTAAGACGTCGTTTAATATCGTTCTCACACAAGGCCTTAACAGGCAGATAAGAAGGATGTGCGAGTATTTTGGCTACAAAGTAGTGAAGCTAAAAAGAATAAGGATAATGAATATAAGGCTAGGGAATATAAAGCCCGGCACATACAGAAATGTTACTGAAAGAAGAATATAATGAGCTTATAAAGGGATTGAGGTAGATATGGATATAAATGCAAAAAGCAGAGGATGAAAGAGCTGATAGAAGTACTTGATAAGGCAGCAAAGGCTTATTATACAGAAAGTGCAGAGATTATGAGCAATGCCGAGTATGATGAGCTCTATGACGAACTTGAAAAACCTTGAAAAAGAAACAGGCATAGTGCTTGCAGGAAGCCTTACAAAGAAAGTTGGTCATGAGGTGCTAAGTTCTTTGCCCTAAGAAAGCTCATCAAAGGAACCTAGACTTTCCCTCACAGAGACTAAGGAAGTGTCTGAACTGGAATCTTTCCTGGGCGATAAAGAGGGGATTCTTATGTGGAAGTTAGACGGGACTAACCATAGTTCTGACCTATGAAAATGGTGAGCTTGTCGAGGCTCTAACAAGAGGTGAACGGAGAAATAGGAGAGGTTGTTACCGAAAATGCGAGGTTTTGAAAAATATCCTCTCGTAATCCCATATAAAGGCAGCCTCATGGTGCGTGGAGAGGCTATAATCAAGTATTCAGATTTTAACAGGATAAATGAAGAAATTACCGATGTGGCTGAAAAATACAAGAGAATCCAAGAACCTCTGTAGTGGCTCGGTTAGACAGTTGTCCACAGAGGTTACTGCGAGTAGAAATGTAAATTTTCATAGTATATGGAGGACTTAGAGGGCGGAGAGAAATTTAAGACAAGGGTGGAAGAGCTTAATTACCTTGAAAGTCTTGGTTTTTACTGTAGTTGACCATCCTCTGGTAACTAGGGAGACAGCCTCGAAGCAGAGTAAGGACTTATGAGAAAGAGAATAAAAGCTATGATATCCCATCTAGACGGCCTGGTTCTGCAGTTTAACGATATAGCATACGGCAACAGCCTTGGAAGAACAGCAAAAGTTTCCCTAGGCATTCCATCGCATTTAAGTGGAAGGATGAGACTGCTGAAACCACTCTTTCGTGAGATAGAGTGGTCTAGCATCAAGGACAGGTCTCATCAATCCTGTAGCTATCTTTTGACCCTGTATGAGCTTGAAGGCACACACAGTTACGAGGGCCAGCGTACGCAATGTAAGTCATAATGAGAGGACTAAAGCTTGGTGTGGGAGATAAGATTAAGGTATATAAAGCCAATATGAGTAATCCCTCAGATACTTAGAAAACCTTACAGAAAGTGATGCTGAAGCAGTACCAACAACCTGTCCTGTATGTGTGTGGAAAAACTGAGCTTAAGGATGAGGAAGGAGTACAGACGCTTTACTGCACCAATCCTGACTGTATGGCAAAGAAGATAAAGCTCCTTACGCATTTTGTAAGCAGGGATGCTATGAATATAGCAGGACTTTTCAGAGATGACCTTGGAGAAGTTTGTAGGAGAGAACATGATACACGAGCTGAGTGATGGATTTAAAGCTTGAGCAGTCATAGAGAAAAGATAGTAGCTTTGGAGGGCTTTGGAGAAAAATCATATAATAACCTTGTTAAAAACATCGATAAGCAAGAGAGAAACCACTGCGGTTTGAGAGTACTATACAGCCTTGGTATAGCCAATATAGGACTTGCCACAGCTAAGCTAATATGTAGATTCTTTGATAATGATAAGAGAAGATAACAAAGGCAAAGCCTGATGAGCTCACCAAGATAGACGGTGTGAAAGGCGAGGTCTATGGCAGGAGTATTTGCAGATTATTTTAATAAGGATGAGAACCTTAGGACTTTGGAACATCTTCTCCTAGAGGTGCATATTGAAATGCTGAAGCAAAATGCGAATGATGAGGGAAACATTGAAGGCAATAATGCGATTTCCCGGGACTTACCTTTGTAGTTACAGGTGATGTGGAGAAGTTCAAGAACCGTAGAGAGCTGTCTGACTTTTATTGAGAGTAAGGGCGGAAAGGTAACAGGCTCGGTTACCAGGTAAGACTGATTATCTTATAAAATAATGACCTTACATCTAACTCTAGGTAAGAACAAAAAGGCAAAGGAACTTGGAATCAAGATTATAAGCGAGAACGAGTTTTTGGAGCTTGTAGGAGGTAGTAATGCCGATTAAGGTAAAAATAATTTTCCGGCAAAGAAGATACTGGAAGATGAAAATATATTTTATAATGGATGAAAACAGGGCTATGTCTCAGGATATCCGCCCACCCAAAATCCTTTATACTAAATCTGATGCTCTCTTAAGGAGGATACTGAAGTTCAGCTGATTAGAGCACTTTCCAATACTCTCTTCAGGTAAATGTTACATTTTTAACAACTGAAAGCTATGTAGGGAAAAATACCCCAACAAGCCATTTGGACGAGTTTTTATGTGACATTTTTCAGAGATTGAGAATAAAAATATGACGGTCTAATAATTGCAGGGCTCCAGGTTTGAAACCTTAGCCTATGAGGAGGTTGCCTACTGAAAGAAATCTGTGAGATTATGGACTGGGCAAAAGACTCATATGACCTCAACTCTTCATCTGTGTTGGGTTGCAATGGCAGGAATGTACCATTATTATGGAGCTGATAAGTACCAGTTTGAGGACAAGCTTTTTGGTATATATCCACACAAGGTTTATAACAGGAAAGAGCCTCTAATAAGAGGGTTTGACGATTATTTTTATGCGCCTCATTCAAGGCATACAGGGGTTAAAAGAGAGGACATTGTAAAGAATGATGACCTTGTGATACTTGCAGAGTCAGAAGAAGCAGGGGTATTTCTCTTTATGACAAAGGACGGAAAACGCATCTTTGTAATGGGGCATCCTGAGTATGACAGAATGACACTTGATGCAGAGTACAAGAGAGATAAGTCTAAAGGACTTCCTATCGAGCTTCCTAAGAATTATTATCCTGAAGATAATCCTGCAAAGAAGCCTGTTCTGTCATGGAGGGCACACGCCAATACTCTTTATACTAACTGGGTGAACTATTATATCTACCAGAACACGCCTTATGATTTGACGAAATAAAAGATGTGGATGATTTATTGAAATGTGCTAGATGGCAGAATATATAATAAAAAAAGCCGGTGACAAGAAAATGCAGATGTTGGGTATAGTTTAAGTATAACTCAATGTACATATGCATTTTTCTTGGTTTGCCGGCTTTTTCGTTTGAAGACACTCACGAGATTATTCCTTTATAGTTTCAGCCTCTATCCTCTCCATAGCTATACTATATCCGTCATTACCATACTCGAGTGAACGGTTAGCACGGCTTATGGTTGCGGTGGAAGCCCTGTTACCTCCGATATTTCTATATATGTCTTTCCTCAGTAAGCATCTTAGCAACCATAAGTCTCTGAGATATGGTAAAAAGCTCATTTATGGTGCACATCCTCAAAAAAATTATAACATTCTTCCCTGCTTTTAAGTGTGAGGACTGCATCAAAGAAGTAGTCCATAGCAGGAGTTCTTAGTTTATCCTTCATCTCTTTTCTCCAAAAGTCATAATGATATCATAAAAGCTTCTAATAAATATCATAAATACAAGCTTAAGTTTACATTACTTGGTTTAACCATGACACAAGGTAATTTTAGCACTTTACAAGAGGCAAAGTAAAGAGTAATAAATTCACCCTGATATTGAATGAATTTAATTCTTATGGCATAATGAAGGCTGTATAGGACGTTGCTTTGATGTCAATATGTATACGTAAGTAATGAAAATGTGATGAGAGTTAATGGGAGTGAGGTAATGGAGAAAAATGAGATATCAAAGATCAAAACTATAAGATAGAATAAACATATTATGCCACGAAAAATTATTCCTTGTAATTGCGATTACTCTTTAACTGTGATAAAAATATATACAAATAAAACGTGGCAAAATATATAAATTATTCATCAGAAAAAGAGGCGATGGGATATGATTATAGAAAGAAAGCAATATTTAGATGAACTAATTAAGAAAAAGGATAACGGAAGAATTAAAAATCATCACAGGTATCAGAAGGTGTGGTAAGTCATATTTGTTGTTTGAACTATACAAGAATTATTTATTGAAAAATAGTATAGCTGAAAACCAAATTATTGAAATGGCCCTCGATGACATCGAAAATAGTGGGTATAGAGATCCGTTTAAGCTCAATGAATATATAAAAATAAGATAACTAGTGATAAAAGATATTATATTTTTATTGACGAAATACAATTTTTCAAGGTCGGTAAAAATCCATATATTGATGATGAGGATGAAAAGATTACTTTTTGTTGATACATTACTTTCACTTATGAAACGAAAAATCTTGATATATATGTTACGGAAGTAATTCAAAAATGCTTTCTAAAGACATTTTGACACAATTTAGAGATAGGGGAGATGAAATACATAGTTTATCCTTTATCGTTTGCTGAGATGAGTAGCTGTTACGAGGATAAAAGATAAAACGATGGGAAGATTATGTACTTTGCGGTGGAATGCGCATTTTGTACTAGAAATGGACACCTTTGAAGAAAAAGAGCAGATATTTGAAAGGATTATTTGAAGAAACATATATTAAAGGTATATCATAGATCGAAAGACAGATAAAAATAGTGAGGAAGTATTAGAAGTTTTACTAGATTTTGTATCATCAGCAGTAGGCTCACTTACAAAATCCACTTAAGCTATCTAATAGATATGCTTCTGGAGATAAATATATATCAAATAATACTATTTCAAAGTATTTAACATATTTTGAAGAAGCCTATGTTTTGTATGCTGCTAAAAGATACGATATTAAAGGTTCAAAATACTTTTCTACACCACTTAAATACTATTTTGCTGATATTGGTCTTAGAAATGCAAGATTGAATTTTAGACAAGTTGAAGAAACGCATATTATGGAAAATATCATTTACAATGACTTGTTAAGAAGAGGATTTAATGTTGATGTGGGTGTTGTGGAATATTTTCCAAATGTGGAGGGAAAAACAACAAGAGTACAATTAGAGGTTGATTTTGTTATTAACAGAGGAAATCTCAGATATTATATTCAATCAGCTTTTGCTATAAACAGTGAGGAGAAGAAAGAACAGGAAAGAAACTCTCTAAAACGAATTGACGATTCTTTTAAGAAAATTATTATTGTCAGAGATAATATAGTGCCAAGATACGATGAGTATGGAATTTACTACGTTGGAATCAGAGACTTTTTGTTAATGGACGATTTTTCTTGAAGCATAATTGAATGAATTTTATTCTTGTGGCATAATGGAGGCTGTATAGGACGTTGCTTTGATGTCAATATGTATATAAGTAATGAAAAGTACTGAGAGTCAATGGGAGTGAGGTAATGGAGAAACTAAAACTAAATCTTATAGAAAAATGGGATACAAACGGTGAATATACCTTTGTCCATAGTTGTGGAATATTAAGCGGTAACAGAGCATTGGTACTTACATCTGAGGCTGAAAACTATCGTAAATACTATGTTCTTGAGCTTTCATCACAGGGTATTAGAAAGGTCGCTGCCTTTGATTATACAGGAAGCAGGAGAAATTATCCTGTGTTTTTAAGTACGGAGAAGGATTTGGCATAGTAAAGCCTGAGAATGAGCTTCTGTACTACACCGGAGATTTCTCTTCTCCTACGGTCATACCAATCAAAAATGTCTCCTTATTTTCAGGAAAGATTGTACCTGAAAAGGCTGAGCAGAGACCTTTTCAGGTCGTATCTGACAGCTCCCTCATACCGGTTTGCTTTTGAGAATAAGGTATATTATGATTTATCAAGGTGTTTTGCTTTGTTGAATATTGATTTTTAAGGGGAGAAAGAAAGCCAAGTGGAAGAGCTTTTTGGAAATTGATAAACAGGATTTATCAATCATGATGAAAGTAATGAAGAAATGCCTAAAATCGACTCCTTGAAAATACTTAACAATGGAATCTATGTCTTTACTTCAGGAGAAAGCACAACATCAGTCAATAAATGGGGCTTAGACTACTATGCACTTGCTAAGATCTCAGACAAGGAAGGGTAATTGAAAAGTATATTGAATCGGATAACTTGAAAAAGTCAGGAGAAAAAAGGCGGTGTAAACGGGTGTTTACAGACTCAGACTATGTGATATTGACCCCATTATTTAAGAGCGATGAGTGGAAAGGGAAACAAAGAGTATTTTCCCTAGTAATGGAGAATACTATGACATAGGTTTTTCCAAAGGATGTCAAAGCATAAACTGTACTATATTACACGGCAATCTCTGTCTGACTCTCTGTATGATAGAGGGTTACAGGAGATTGCAGTGTGTACATAGAAGAAATTGAGCTAAGTTATTGGTATAGGTGTAAAAGTTGATTTATTGTCTTTTATGCGCACTCAGTGGAAGTATTTAGCAGGTAATACTGAAAAATAGTGAATTTTAACGTATTTTTACTGAGAGATTGAGCAAAAATAGGTATTTAGTTATTTGATAGAATGTGGTATTGAATGATACTGATAACGATAAATGTATAAGACAGAGGAGATAAATTTTGAAAAAGGTGAGACTGGCGAAGGAGATACAGTTTATGTAGATTTTTCCGGATAAGGGGATAATCCTTTCCAGACGATGAAAGAAAGGTTGTACTTAAGGTGGAATTGAAGGAGAGAAGGTTAGATACAGGGTTGGGAAACGAAGAAATGATAAGTACGAGGCCCGTATAGAAGAAGTTTTAGAAAAAGCACCTACAGAGACCAGGGAGCCTGCCTGTAAGAACTATGGACTTTGTGGAGGCTGTTCATATCATACCTTGCCTTATGAAGAGCAGCTTAAGCTAAAGAGTTCACAGGTAAAGAAGATGCTTGATAGGGTGATAAGCAGTGATTATGAGTATGAGGAAATACTTGGAAGCCCTATCAGAGTGGGAAACCAGAAATAAGATGGAGTATGCTTTTGGGGACAGCTATAGGGAGGCCCGATGTCAATTGGTCTTCATAAGCGTGGACATTTTTCACGATATTTTATTCACAGATGACTGCAAGATAGTAAATGATGATTTTAACAAGATATTAAGATGTGTATTCGAGCATTTTAACTGAAGCAGAAATCTCATTTTACAATAAGGCAATGCACAGAGGATATCTCAGGCATTTGCTTGTAAAGAAGGGCATCTGAAAGACAGGTGAAATCCTGGTTGCCCTTGAGACATCATCAGACTTTATCACAAAGGACGAAAAAACAGCCATGGAAATGGAGAGGCCTAAAGGAATTCCTGACTTCTCCTAATGCAGTGTATGAAAGGGAGAACAGAGTCAGGCAAGAGAGGACATCTTGGCAGAAGATGGCGGAGAAACTTATAGATTTAGAAGGGAGAAATAACAGGAATCATCCACCTTGTAAATGATGAAGTTTCAGATGATGTGAAGGCAGAAAGACAGGAAATTCTCTATGGCAGGGGATTACATAACTGAGGAGCTTCTGGGGCTTAAGTTTAAGATAACTACATTTTTCGTTTTTCCAGACCAATTCTCTTGGAGCAGAGGTGCTTTACAGTAAGGTAAGGGAGTATGTAGGTAACAATGAGGGAAATGTAGTCTATGACCTCTACAGTGGAACAGACACTATAGGACAGATAATTTCCCCAGTGGCAAAGAAGGTAATAGGCATAGAAATAGTGGAAGAGGCTGTAACCGCAGCCAATGAAAAATGCAAAGTTAAACGGACTTACTAATACAGGAGTTTTTGGCTGGGGATGTATTTAAGGTACTGGATGAGGTGAAGGAAAAAGCCTGATTTTATCATCCTGACCCTCCTAGAGATGGTGTACATCCTAAGGCTTTTAAAGAGGGTATTATCTTATGGAGTTAGGGATATAGTCTACAGCCTGCAAGCCAACCAGCCTAGTAAAGGGACATCCCTGAGTTTGAGGCAGGGTGCAGGGTGAAGAAGGTCTGTCTCTGCGAGTATGTTCCGGAGACGCTAAGATGTGGAGACGGTGTCTGCTGTCAAGGGTCGAGAGGGAAATGATCACGAAAGCCCTTGATTTCAGGGACTTTTCGGCTTACGACACTTTCGGAGCGGGTGGAGCAAGTAAGCATCTGCGGCAACTTATCCAAGGACAATCCGGCTCGAAAAAGTGTGAGAGTTGGAGTTGTCTTGATAGATATCACTATGTTGAGGTTGCCGAGTTAGATGTTGGGAAGTTGTGGCTGTGAGATAGATGTTGGAGGAATTGTTATATGGCATCAAGCAAAAGAATACTTGAGTTCATATTAGAGCAGTTGTCCGTATTGGATGATGTGTCCCTACACCAGACGGCCTGCGGCTCATCATCGTGCGTATGAGTAAGTCAGCATAGAAACGCAGCATGCATTGTGGGTATTGAGAAGGGTATGTTTCCTTATCGTCGATTTTGAAGTGCTTGAGATAATGAAATAGAAAAGAAGAGATATCTTTGCTAGAAAGTGTAGAAGTCAATAATAATTACACAACGGATGCTAAAAAGCTATAAGGCTGCTCAGAAGGCATTAAAAGAGGAAGAAGAGCAGACTCTGGAAGATAACGAGGTCGATTCTATTTTACCGAATGGAATTGAAGTAAGTGAATAATTGAAAGGGGTGGAGTTATATGATGCTCCCTGAAAGATTTGATTGAGCTTAATTCGTCAAGGTGAAGGGACAACTGATCGAATTCATCAGCAACGGATTATTTACAGAAGGATGTCTGCGATACCGTTTGCTCTTTTCCAATCGTGATGGCGGTCATATTTACCATGGTGTGAAAGGGACAACGGAGCTATTCTTGGCAGAGACAAAAGAACGAGGTCCGAGCATGATGAAGACTTTGTTGCGGCGATTAACAATGAGAGCAAAATCTACCGCCGCTATATCTCGACTCCAGAGGATAGGGAGATCGACGGACGTATCCTCTTTGACATCTATGTCCCTGTTGGATGGTTTACCGCAATGCTGTGCAGGATTTTTGACCGTAATAATGGGTCGGATATCGATATCACAGATAATGCGGATATGGTTTTTCAACCTTTATGCCCGTAAACAAAGCACCTATTTTGTGAATAAGGTCTACCCTGTTATTCGGTTTCCAGCCTTCGCCACGATTTGATGGATCGCGCAAGGCGGATGACAAGGAGTAAACAATGAGCACCATCCGTGGGTTGATATGACGGATGAAGAGATGCTAAGAAGCTGCGGTCTCATCGCGAAGATCCGGAAACGAACAAAGAGGGCATCACGCTTGCGGCAATTCTGCTGGAGTATCTGGATAACCGCATTATGTCTGTTTGCCGCAGCATAAGACAGATGCTATTTTCAGAGTATTCAATGTTGATCGATACGATGACAGGGACGTGGTGATCACAAACCTGATTGAAAGTTATGATCGTTTGATGGAATTTGGAAAGAAGCATTTAAACGACGTATTCACGTTGGGACTGGAATCCAGAGAGTAAGTGCCAGAGACAAAAATTCTGCGTGAGATCATCTCAAACCTGCTTATACCGTGATTTTTCCAGTGGATATGTACCGAAGCTTGTTATTGAACGGGATAAGATCACAACAGAAAATGCCAACCTTGCACATGGACACGGAAACCCGAATCTGAAACGTCTGGACCCCTTTCGCAAAGAATCCGCCAATAGCAAAAGGTGTTTAGGAGATCGGACTTGCTGACGAGCTGGGAAGCGGTATGCGAAACAGCTATAAATATACGAAGGCTGTATTCAGGTGGAGAGCCAATCTTCTGCGGAGGCGGATGTTTTTACAACAGTGACTCTTTCCAGATGCGGCAACTGCTGCGGTCGTACGCCGATCACGAGATACCCACTCAAGTTGCTCCCTCAAGATACCCATCAAGTTGCCCCTCAAGACTGGATCAAAGGCTGGTGGAATTAACTGAGTTTTGTAGCAGTACCATGGAGTAGCGTCGAGATGATGGATTACCACTTGGACTTACAGACAGCGAGAATTTCAGAGAAAGATATCTTGTTCCTTTGTTGCGCAGGCAAAATTGGAATGACGATACCAGATAAGCCGAATAGTAAGAATCAAAAATACAAAGTGAACATAGACGTGAAAAGTGAACATTGGCACATAAAACCGGACATTCCCTATGTACAGTTTATTTTCTCGACAGGAAGGTTGAGGCGATGGGATTTCAAATTGTTCCCGCCGAACGTAGTCTTGAGGCGATGGGCGTTTTGCCTACTGCATATAATAAGTAGTAGCAGGCTCTTTTGACCTGTTTCCGAGAATGAGCGCAGTCGAGAAAATGGCAATTTTGAGGTCAAAATGGCAGTGGATATGTTTGTCCGAGAACGAACGGACTGATTTTTCCGTGGATTGCCCGATTATTTGACATCCATCTGGAGCAATCGAGCCACGTTGAGAGTGTAAGCTTTATTTAGTAAAAGCAGTTAGATCCTCAAAAGGTTCAGTGAACCTTTTGAGTCCATATGAGTTACGGTTTTGGATGTTGAGAGCGGAGAGTACTTTGGTTTTGATATGGAGATCATGACCATAAAGAATGAAATAGAGGAGTAAAAATGGATGGAGCAAAATAAGTCGAAAAGCAATTATGTTCGCCTTTTTCAGCTGTGTTTTATGCTATAAATGTACCAATATCAGAGGTTCTTTTTGCAGCATGTTGGCCCCGACTACAAAGTGGCAGTTTTGCTGTACCTTGGTGCCGGTATTGGTATTGGGATAATGTCCTGTTTAATAAGAAGGATAGAGAGAAAGCAGAGAGTCTAGCAGAGAAAAAGAATTGACTAGTTTTTATTGTGTTAATCCGTCTCTAGGAAAGCTAAAGTATTGACGAAATGGATAGGTTACCAGTGAAAACTGTGAAGATGTTGGAAGAGGGAATCGGAGAGTGTTTGATGAGGTTATTA